>JAEEGL016962196.1_pt1 | contig 13614 bp, 1 predicted proteins | sample 9134231 | NCBI WGS metagenome assembly JAEEGL01 (sample SAMN16246548, study PRJNA631951) | gut metagenome | biome: gut microbiome; feature: rumen; material: fiber-attached | host: Bos | place: Iran: Karaj | collected 2018-10
AGGCCTGAAGATACGACCTGTTTGCAGCACCGCACACCCGGACAGCTACCGTATCGGAAATGAAGGTTTTAGGCCGTGCGGAAAGATTCCGCAGCACAACCTGCAGCGGGACCCCATTCAAGCCGCATATTTCCGAAGAGTCGACCGCAGGCCTCACCCAACCGACAGCCATATCCTGTTCGATAGTGATGGAAAACTTGTCGACACACTGCACCGCATCGCTGAAACTGACCGCCTCAAGAACAATGGACAAACATTCCTCAGATGTGAATCCTGACAAATCGTATTCGTAATACCTCCAGACATTGGAAGAATTGTTGGCGGGAATACGCCCTAACTCCGAAAAAGACCGGCCTCCATCCGTAATAACCTTTACTACCAACATGTCAGATCCGGAGGCCTTTCCGGAAAAGGTATGCCAGAAGCCGACTTTAGGCAGCAACGTGTTTTTCAAGGAGAACGCATTCCAATATGCCTGCGCAATGCATGGCTGACCCGTTCCATTAGTAAAAACAAGCATCCCATTACCCTCAAACGGTAAAACATCCGAAAATGGGCTTAGGCTGTCACACAACCACCATCCGCCGCTACCGTAGTTTGTCCTGACACGCATACCAACTGGCATTTCAGAAAAACCAGTCTCATAAGGCACTGTAGCGACAGCAGTCTCAAAAATGGCGATGAGTGTATCATTTTCTGGAAAGGTGTCATACTGATAGCAAATGACAAAACAAAAGGTATCCACATCACCAGTAACAGGCAACGCCAAACCTTCCAAGGTGTCACGCTCCAAAAAGCCCACACAACCACTGTACCACTTTTGACGTGTCACCCATCTACCATTCCTATAAACATCCGCAACAATAGGAGAATTTTTTGAGAAGCATACTTTTTGCGGGCCGCATTCCTTTATTTCCAATGAACACAGCATCGTATCTGCAGAGCTGCGCACAAAATCATACTCTGTATCTATCAGACTCAAAAGCGAAATATCTGCACCTCCACTTCGAAATGGTTGGAAGGCGCCCATCACTGTCACTCCATTGCGCAAATTCCCGAAAATGTCTTTTTCCACCTCTTTCCGACTTGGACAAAGCATCTCCGAATAATCGGATTTCAGCCATGAGGCAGAATCCTCCGGAAAAAAGAATGGCTTGAAAATGGAATGTTGATCCAGATTGTAGTAAATCTGCTGCAGATTGGCCAATGAGTAGCTTTCATAACAATAGCCGGAAACATGGTAATAGCAGTTATAATCCTGCTTGTAAAAACTAAAATTCCAATCATCCGTCGCATATAATGGACGACCATTTTTCCCTTCCACCAGCAACACATTGTTATACATGGTACTGTAGGAGCTCTTTTTTACCGCATAGGAGTAGTTAAAATTGCCGGAAGAGGCACCTTTTGCGAATATTGTATTGTGAACAAACTTATATTTGGCATTCTGCCCCTCTGAACATATACCGAGGGCGATAGGGGCTCTGGAAAAAACCACATTGTTCTGCACCTGACCGCATGAATTGCCGTCACCAGGACTGCCATAGAGGGAAATTCCAGTTGAAGAATGTGAAGCAATTGCTTCCAAATGATTACAACCAACAACTCCCACCATATTCCCTCTAATTGAGATGCATGTGAAATCAGAGGCCCATTCAGGGGAAGTCACCTTGTTGCAGGAAAAACTTGTCATATAACTGTGTCCAAGACAGCATAAGCCGTACGCCTTTGCACCATACAAACGGTTGCTGTCAATGAAAAAGGAGACGGAATCGGGATGTGATGCAGGCTGGTTCAGATATATGTTCGCCCATCCGCCACGGAAAAGATTTCCGGTCAGGCACACATTCCGCCCGTTTCCCGAGACCACCTGATCAGCAATTAGACCGCAATGTATTTTTTCCACCACACTGTCAGATTCCATCGCATAAAAGTTGCAATTGTGGAAAGTCACATCGCGGACATCCTTGTCCAACCGCACACCGGACAGCCCATCCTTCAGATTGCCGAAGACAATTCCTTCAAAAAACCAGCCACATGTGTTTCCCAACACCAATCCAGGCTGTAGTGAACCGCCGTCAAAAACCGGTATCGCCCCCGTATCCGCCACTATTCGGATAGGATTATCGTTGCTGCATCCCGGGATTGCCTTGTCCAGCACCAACGAACCATAATTTCCTGTCCGCACCCTGATGACAATTGGCGGCCATGCAATAGTTTGCGAATAAAGGAAACGCTTCATGGAATCAGTCGTTGGAAAAGATGGATTTGTTCCACCAAGAGTGTATTCCTGCACCACACCTGCCGTCTGTGCAAGAACGCCACTAAACGATAAAACAACAAGCGATAACGCCAATAATTTTCTCATCGTGCGCAATTTACGATCATTTTTCTCACTTTCCTTTCACCTCTATACTCCACGCTATAGTAATAAACTCCAGCAGCATACCCGTCCGTTTCAATTGTAAGCAAATTCCGGCCAGAAAGCATCACATGTTCGCCACGATACAGAAGCCTGCCTTCAGCCGAATAGATTTGCAGGCGCACAATTCCGGACTCCGGCAGCATGACAGGCACCAGTGTCCTGCCGGTGGCAGGGTTCGGGATATTCTGTCCTAACTGCCAGTTTTCCGACAACAACTTCCGGACGGAAAGCGTATCATTTAAATTGGCAGAACTGTTCTGCAAAACGCTACGGCCACTTGTATCGCAACCGGCACCCGAATAGACTATTGTGTCATTACAGGGATTTGAATCCTTCTTCATGTTGGCATTCTCCACATATGCCTTTAGGTTTACCGGACTGTTACACAGATTTACGAAGCAACCTAACATGACATTCTCCGAAGCTCCATACGGCAGGATGCCGGTCCACTGCCTTGACGTCTGCCGCACGCCATTGTATGTCCATGCGATATCCGCAGATGTAAGGGTATCCGTACCGCTGTTATGCAGTTTCACACGGACAGTGTCAACTCCATAATTGAAAACAGTGTCCGTAAATTCCAACAGTTCGGCATCGTTCTGTAAAATCAAACCGTCATAAGCCCCGGGCATGGTCATGGCTCCACGTGTCCGGCCCGTATAGTCATTTGACAGTGACGTGTGTCGCGGAATCAAAAGCCTGGTTAAAGCAACTGTCCTCAAATCGTCACCAAGCAATGAAGGCAGTCCGAACTTGCCATGCTGTTCATAACCCTGAGCTTTATTGAAACCTTCCAAACTCATATATACAGAACCATTTATATCCACCAAATACTTCTGACCATAATAGCAGTTGTAATCCCAATTTGACTGGACAGGCTTTTTCTTGTTAGTATAATGTCCTATTAAAACAAAAGGACAAGTATGGTCTGAACCTCCCACCAGCAGATTCCCATAAAAGACGAAGCCTGTGGCGTCTGTATACGCATAAGCATATAAACACCGCGCATTGTCGAAGTAAGAGGAAGAACTGACTGAGGTCGCGTATATCGTGTTAAACAGGACACACACATTCACTGCAGACGATCCTGCGGTTATAGATAGACCATACAAAGTCGCTGTTGTAGTACCATGGATACGGATGACATTATTAGCAACAAACACCTTCATATTCATATCCTGCAAAAAAATGCCATTCGGTCCGTCTGCTTTAATCCAGATACTGTTTTTCATGACACTGTCAATGCGCACCCAATCTGCATATATGGCAACATATCCAGCTTTTGAATCTTTTTCACGTGAACGGATGCTGTTGTACGAGCAACTGATGACAGATGTGCTGTCGAAAAAACAACCATATGCATATTGGTCCGTCATGACATTGCTGTCCACATACAAATTCCCGACACACTCATTTCTGCAAAACCTGACCGCCTGGTAACCGCCCTCCATCTGATTTCCAACAATCCTCACCGTTCCGATACGAACAGCATCCTTACACCTGATCAGACTGCGCCCGTCTGTCTTCAACTGTTTTGATGTTACCAGATGACAGTTTCTCACGGTAATATTACCAGTATAGTCCTGTATTGAAACGACATCACCCTCTGTTGCCATTAGCGTAAGGCTGCGGATTTCCACATCCGGTCCGGAACATATCCGTAACAGTCCCGACGTGTCCGCTGTAATCCGCACACTGTCACGATTACCGGAAGCGGAAAGCAGAAGCAGCCGTTTCGTCCTGAAACCAGACAGGTTCCAACTCCGGGCAAGACGATAATCACCATCCTCAAACATAAGGACAACTGTATCCGCCAAACTGCAGCCACCAAAATAGTACGAAAGTGAATCCAACGGCACATCCGCCAAAAAAGTACTGATTCTGATAGTATCGGTCCTTTCATTCGGACATAAAACCACAGTGCGCTGCAATGTGTCGTTCCAGAAACAATAGTCCTTCGTCATTTCGACCCAAACCACAATATTGTTTATTAATTCCATTAGCGTGAATGAACCAAGTGGAAGCGTATCCGTACAACCCGAGGCCAACGGCATAGGGGGACAATACATGACGGGACCATATTTCTTTCCATTTATACGGACATGAATCCATGCAGTATCAACCGGCAAGTCACCATTGTTGGCAATGACGATGGAAATGGGATGACACCCTATCCCCGCCAGACTGTCCAGTCCTAAAAGGCCGGTAGCCTCCATGTCATATTTCGGATTAAACTGCTCATAACAACCGACAGCAGTAGGGTCTTTACGCATCAAACCTTTGATGTCCGCCGGCACAGAAGAAAGTTTTGGACAAAACCACACGGAACGCAGCAAATCCAGCGAGCACATAGATGTGTCTTTCCAAACGGGAGACAACGAAACAGAATTCTGGTCTTTTTTGTCAAACGCCCTTATCCAGTTTATGCTGTTTGAGGTTCTTCCGTCAATCTGCGCCAAATATCCGGAACGTACATAATAATTGTTATAATCACGCTCACCGCTGAAAGTGGTCTTGGAGACAAAAAAAACGCAGGATGCAGTATCCGCCACAAACATATTTCCCAACATGTCCCCACAGTAAGCGACCGCACCGCCTGAGATACTGTTGTCGAATGACAACGCCATGACCGATTTGCTTCCGGAAACGTATACCGAATTGTGCAGCAAATGGCAGTAAAGATAACCAATCATGCTGATTCCTGTATTTTCACCTGCACCACACACCACAACCTCATTGTTGGCAACCACACAATTTTTTGTCAACGAATCAGAAATACTGGAAGCGCCAATGGCAATGCCGGTGGCTTTTTCATTATGACTTATATGTATTCTGTTCCCTTCCATTCTCTCCACACAATTCCACGATGATGACACTATACCGGTGTAACTAGTATTTTTCAGATTGGGCAAGACAGATCTGGTCACGACATTATGGGAACAACTTTTCACATGGTTGTAGGAACCCACATAAATGCCGGTCCATACGGCATCCACCAGTTCATTGCTGTCAATTATAATTGAGGAGGACATGATTTTACCAGCCGAAAGTGCGGTATATTCCAAATGGATGCTGCGGTGACCGCCCTCTATACGGTTGCCTATCAGCCGGAGTGAACGGACATAATCCGTAGAAGTGTTGTCATATTTAGCGCACTCTATTCCAATAGGATTCCACTGATGGGGAACACTTTGCTTCTGAATCGGGACTTTCAGCACGCAATGGCTTATCTCCACATCCTCAATATTACCTTTAAGAAAGGCACCATACTGGTTAGTGGCATCGAAGGTAAGGTTTCTGAAAATCAGATGGGCGGCATTATTCAAATAGAGGCCGTCATCAGCACTGAAAACCACACTGTCGGCACAACCCGCCTCCGAACAGAAGGTAAGACGGCAGCTATTGTCTTTCCGTTGGAATTTTGAAAATTCGAGCCCATAATTTCCACCTTTATAAGTCCCGCTTTTGAATTTCAATGTCACAGGTTGGTCTGTACAATATTTCTGCACATAGTATAACGCCTCCTCCACATTTGTAAAATCAGCATTTCTTTCACCAATTGTATATTCGACATCACACACATAACCTATTTCCACCAAAGTGTCGTTTGAGGGCACATCATCCTTCCAGCCATACAAATAAAAAGAATATTTGTTGGTCGCCCCATGAAGGGGGAAAACGCCCAAATCCACCCAAACCGTACTCTCCGGAAGCAGCACACCATTCCAACGTACAGGACTCCGTCCAACCCCGTTCACCTCACTGCCGATGCTTATACTGGTCAGGGTGTCCTTTCCGTAATTTTTCAGACAAACCATACAACTGGAACTGCCACCCATGGCAACGTTCCAGCTTGTACGCAATACAGCGATGTCAGACAACGGACGCACAAATTCGTAGGCACCCATTGTAGTCTTTCTGTTCCTGACATTTCCATAAATATCCTTCGGCACATAACTCAGGGCCGTACACTCCAACCCCTCCATGACGGCAATATGCAAATCTGTATCGGAATAATAACGCGGAGCTTCTGAAACGGACGAAACGTCACCAGACACTGATTTCTTCCAAGCATCCAAATCCATGCAGACTGCACCATAATAACCCATATATGGAACGCCTTGCCCCTTTTCATGGTAGTAATTATTGCTTTCAAATGATATTTTGCCATACTTTCCCGTCAGACATACAGGATATCCGCCGCCAGACACCGATTTGACGTGGAAAATGTTGTTCCGCACATCGGCATTCATGATGCATCTTTTCTCACTGTTGTTGATGTACAACCCGTAAATGTCGGCATTGTTGGTTTTTAAGTATACGGTATTATGGAAAATGCGGACAAAACCAACCTTTTCGTAAAGACTTATTCCGGACGCACCATCCCCATCAATACGGATGACATTATTGCAGACACTTCCAGTTTTATGGACAGAATCCCCAAAATCGGAGAGGCGTATGCCGTATGGGGCTGAAACGGAATAGAACAGGTTGTCCCACACCTCTGCACTGCCATATTCCACATGTAGGGCATAACCCTTGAATGTACGCACCCTGTTTCCGGTAACATTTGCCGATGAACCATAATGAAGATATATTGCATTACGTACGGAATCAACATTATTGTTCTTGAAATGAATATTCCGTGCAGAATAAGGGCTGTTTGAAGCGGACACATATAAAGCATAATCACCTCCAACAAAACCACAATTCCGCACCAATATATTGGAGTGGCTTTTACCTATGATTTTCACACCGGCACCCCCCTTCATGGAAATCATACAGTTAGTGATTTCCACATCATGACAGCTATCTTCCAAACATATTCCGTCACAAACGCCCTTCGGCGAAGAAAAAATGGAAAGATTACAGATTTGCAGATATGCGGCACCGCATAGACGCAATGGAGGATGCATGGTGGAACCAACCCTTCTGCCACGCAGCACGACACTGCTGCTGTCGCCCGTATAGGAAGTAATCACAATTGGGTTCTTAGCACTGCATCCGGAAATGGCAGGAATTACCGCGCACATGGCATAGTCTCCTGGAAGCAACTTCAAGGTTACCTGTCCTGAAATACCGCATAGGGACAATCGTGTGATTGCCGTCTGTAAATCCGGATAATCACCTCCTTCTCCCACCGAATAAGCACCTGAAATGGAGCCGTTACATCCTAACACCAACTTGCACAAACTGTCATCAGACGTAAATGCATCCTCACAGAAATCAGGCATTTTCACCCATGCGCGGATGGTATCATAAACACACATACCAGGCACATACCTGCCTACCACAATAGTGTCTGTAGCTTCCGGAGCAAGATTGCCGTAATAGACAGCCGGGAAATGTGGCACACCATTCACCGACCAGTTCACAATGGCATTGTGCATGTTTGTACGTCCCTTGTTTTTCAAGGTGACACAAACCGGTTGCAAGGAATTATGTGACACTTCGTCTGGAAACTCAAAGGAGACCAACGATGCAGAATGTGTCATGTCCACCACAAAACTGTCCGTCAGCATAGATTCCGTATGCATGGAATCCGCCACCAAAATATGGTATTTTACTTTGGCGTTCGACGGAAGCACAGGAAAAATCGCAGACCAAATGCTGTCACCGGCCTCGGGGCTCATCTTAAGGGAATCGCTGACAAACATATTTGAACCGGAAACTTCATAATAAAACTTAGGATTTGTCAACGACATGCCGGAACGTGAAACAGTTTTCACTTTCAACCGATAGCGGTCTGACTCTGTTGGCCGTGCCGGAGGATCCACAATCACAATTGCAGGCGGGATAAGACCTATGACACGAACCGCATCCAAGTACCATCCTCTTGTAAAATAAGACCCTACAAAATTCCCTTTGCGTATCACAAATTTTATCCGGAAGATAGAATATCCGACATGCTCGCTCAATTCAAAGCCATCCTCCTTCCACCAGCTGTTTCCTGGAGTGGCAAATGTATCCGCCGGCTTCCAGTCAGCATAGGAAGCATGATTGAAAACAGAGTCCCTCTTAAATCTTGTGGAAGCACCCAGATAAGAATCCACGGGTATAGGCTTCCAAACATAATAGTGTCCTATGCCCCGTTCCTGATACAATACCTGACAGATGTCTGAAGGCAGTATTTTGCATATATGATGGAAATAGAGAAACACACGCGAAGCCGCAGAGCAGTCAAACCATGGGGTCACCAGTTCGGCCGTATCACCGCTGTTCAATGGGACATATCCGTGCATGGCGTACTTTCCGTCAAAAACAACACCCGTATCAGGAGCCCAAGTCCGGTTTGCTACCGTTGATGCAGGCGCAACCGTCCAGCCCTGCGGCACACGGGAGGAGAACCCCTCGTTGCATATCAGCCATGCCTGTGCATCGGCACAGAGGACCGGCACGATACACGCCAAAAGCACAATCACTATTCTGTAATTGTTTTTCATCATATTTTTTTTCAGCCCTATTTTCATCTGACGCTAATTTTGATTGTTCTACATTCATTTTTGTATTCAACACTGAAGTAATAGATGCCGGCGGCACAACCGCCCACATCCAACGGCAGCATGTTTTTGCCTGGAGGCAGCTCCCGATAACTACGGTACAGCAGCCGACCGTCCGCAGAACACAGCTGCAACCTCACCCTGCCCGCCTCCGGCAATGAGATCGGAACCAGCGTCCTTTCCACGGCAGGATTAGGTGTATTCTGGCCGAGCTGCCAGTTTTCCCTGAAGAATGATGTGACCGCATCGGACTTTTGGCAACGGTAATTCCCCAAAAGCGTATCATTGCTGTAGTCCGTTTCGCGGTTATATCCGTCAATATAAGCCTTAACCCAAAATAATCCGTTATAGTCCGGTACCTGGAAACTGTCATTGAACCACTGTTCCACAGTATCAGCCAAACCAATCCTGTCAATCGTGTGACGCAGCAATACCAGACGCCGACAATTACTGTCAAGAACATCCACATAGACCATGACACCTCTGGCCTCAGTGTTACGTAGCGGATTGGCAACGCAGACATGAGGACACACCCATGTGCAGCCGGCGAGCACGCCCGTATCCGACAACGTGACAGCAAGCATCTGCAAATCAACCGAAAGATTTCTTTTTGACATCAGTTTTCGCTGCAACTCATTATCCTTTTCCGAAATATCTCCATCTGGCACCTTCATCCGGACAGTAAGACTGTAACTGCCCGCAACGTTCGGCACCAGATATGCGGTCGGAAATGTATAGACTGTATCAGCACCTGCTTCAAGCTCCGTCATGTAACCCGTAAGCGAATCCGTAAGCGTTCCCGTCTGATCATATACAAGTGCGGTCAGTTCCAATCCATGCACCTCTACATTTCCCCGGTTCGTCACCAGCGCCTTGGGACAAACCAAAGTGTTACCCTGCAGCACCTCCGTAGTAACAGGATAAACCAATGCAGCCAACGCCACATCAATAGTGTCACGACGAATGAATTGGAAATACTGTTCGAGCGTATCACTAACAGACAAGGTGAAATTCATCGGAAATTTTGACACAAAAGCCCTCATACGGATTTTTCCCGTACAACTTGGCAATTGGATTGTCTGGCTGCAACGAATTGTCAGGGTATCCCACGCACTAATAGAAATATTGCCCTCCTCCCAAGCACGCAGCAGTTTTCCAGCTGAATCCGCAGCTTCAAGCCAAACACTGAAACCAGAAATATCTGATGCACTATTGTTCAGCATCTGTAGGACAGGACGCTCTTTTGCGCCACCCCACAAAGTATCGGCAAACACAAAGGATAAAGGACGGACATCCACCGTGTCAAAACGGCAGGAACTCATTTTTAGCAATAAAGTGTCATTGGAATGCCGAATATCCAGATTTTCGCATTGCGGCCATACCTTCAGGAAATAGTAGCCGCTGTAGTTCGGCACCGTATAACCTCCTTTACACTGATAATCCAATGTGTCGCCATATTTAACGGTTCCAACCATTTCGCTGCCACTATCCAACATCTCCTTTTTCCAGTCAAAAAGTTGGTAGCATAACGAAACATGGTCAGCATCATGACTGGCATAGTTGGCTATTTGAACACGTGGATAAACAATTTTACCGCCCTGTATGATGCTGTCTTGTGAAGGATTGTCCACACTGACCATAGCCAAATCCACAACATGACGGCAATGTCCAGCCAATTCCAAAGTATCATCAAACAGGTTATTATCCGACACGTGGGCATCCACAAACACTTTCAACCTATAAAAACCGGTATAATTGGGAACCAAAAACTGATGGTTGGAACCAAACCGGAATGTATCCCCATTTTGGACATACATTTTTAGTGTGGCAGGGAAATAATCCAGCATATGATAGGAGGAATCATACAGCACCATTTTTAAGTTCAACGAAGAGAGTGTAATGTTTCCCCAGTATTCAGCAAGGATTAAGGGAGAAAAATAGTTTCCACCCCACAAAGTGTCCGTAGTTATAGGAGATATGAAGGAGATTAATCTGACATTGGCCGTATCAGGCCGGCGGTAGATGCTGAAGCGTTTCTCTAATGTGTCGTTATCCCGATGCATATCAGCCCGCACCGCATCCGGGAAGACCCTAAGGAAAAAATGTCCGGTATCCTCCCGAACCAGGAAACCGGAAGGGAACATATAATCCACCGTATCTCCACATCCGAAGCGGGAAAGCACACCCTGCAATGTATCTGTTACAACGTGCTTCTCATCCAATACCAATGCATGAAGGCGCAATCCGTCCAGTATTTTGTTACCCGTATTGCAGATTCGAACCTTAAGGTGAACTTCCGTGTTTTTTTTCAGTGTATCCGTTGCAACCGGCTGCAGAATGTCCATCAACTCCACATCCACCGTGTCCAAATGCAGGCAATAGGCCATCCGCACCAAAGTATCGTTGGACAAATCACAATCCGCAGGAAGAGCTGTCAGAAAAACCTTTAAATAATAAACACCGTTATAATTTGGAACCTTATAACTAGATCCAAAACGGTAATCAATCTTCGCACATGGTTTCATAGTAGGAACATTTCCGGCAAACGTATCCAGCACTATTCCAACGGAATCAAGCAGAAATGCCTTTAACATGATATCCTTTACCGAAAAATTGCTATGGTTATACAGCCGTACAACAGGCGTGACACGCATGTTTCCGGGCAAGCCATCCACTGTGGGTGTGACAACCGTAACCAGCCGCACATCCACTTTCATATTATACATGCAATGAGCCACACATACTGCAGTGTCATTGGAATTGTCCACATCATTGGACACGTAGACAAACGCCTTCAGACAATACAAGCCCGTATAATCCGGCACAATATATGGTACTGAAAGCCTGCGGAAAACCGTATCACCAGCAGAAAACGACGGTAAGGAATCACAAACCTGCCCCAAGAGTTTGCCGCTACTATCCAAAACCATGACATATACCGATACACTTGTCACATCAACATTTCCGCTGTTGCACACAATCACTTCAGGAAAAACAGGGGTTTTTCCATCAACGCTGTCCACTTGTGGACTAACGGAGAGCATTTTCATATCGATGATAGCCTTAAAAAGGCAGCTTCTCCGAATAAGACAAGTGTCATCGGCATGAACCGCATCTGTTGGATGGGCATTGAAAAAAACTTTTGCATAATAATACCCTGTATAGCCCGGAACTCTCATTTCTCTTGGGAAAGTATATGATGAGTTGCTGAATGAAGTTGAAGAATGAATCCTTACTGACTGCGACTGTAGTATGTATCCGAGCGAATCAGTTATGACGGCTGTCAGGCAGAGCGAATCATTAATCATAAAATTGCTGATTTTGGTAATTTTTACCCGTATACGTATTGGAGTATTTGTTTCCAACCTGTTGTTCCAGTTTTGCCAACTACCGAAATAACTGTAGAGCACCTCACAATTTGTCACACTTAAACAAACAGAATCAGGATAACGCAAATATAAGGGTTTCAAAACAGTATCATTGGATGACAGTGTGTCTGCAGCAAATTTGCTGTCCAAATAAGCCTTCAAAAAGTATAGTCCGGTAAAATCCGTACAGCGCAGGGAATCGGCAAAACACCAGTCCAGAGTATCACCCGCATGGATATCACCTACAGATTCCTTCAACTCACTAATCATAGTCATATTACTGTCATACAATTCAATATGTACAACAGCAAAATTCATGTCATTTTTCCCGAAATTGGCCATGCGGACTTTAGGGTAAAAAAAGTGAGTGTCCCATAATGTGTCCTTGTCCGGGTACATCAAAGACAACACCCCTACATCCACAGATACAGCCTCCACCCTGAAACGATGCGAGCAGGTATCTGAACAACCTGTGGCCGAGCTTACTATAAGCTGCACCTCATACCAGCCTGTATCCTTAAAAGTATAATTCAATGTTGAACCTATACCTACATATTCCGTGCCGCTTCCCTGCCTAATGACATGCCATGTCAGAGCCGACAGTCTGCTTCCTGTTATAACGGAAGTGTTTTTCAGACGTATGAAAGGGGAAAGACTGTCCCATTGGTACAAGAACGAGGAAGCAATCAAAGTTCGACTGATTGTCAATGTAATGGTATCAAAATGTGCGGTTCCTTTGTCCACCACACAACGGTAAACAGCTCCGATTGCAGGATTGGCGACCTTCATGACCCTGACCGAATCGACCACTTTTCCGGAAGTGTCCGTCCAACGGTAGCTTCTGCATCCCGTAGGCGCAGACAACTCCGCTATGGAAGAATTGTTGCAATAGCGGACATTCCCCTTCGGGCTGCCACACTCGCAAACCGCATAGCCGTAACCGTAATGTCCGTTTTTTCCACAATCCATGGCATAAATCACCAGCTCCACCGTCTGCCCAATCCAAGCGGAAAGGTTCACACTGAGATCCTCCCATTTTGTCCAATAAACCATCCCGCACTTTATCATCCTGGCAGTATCCTTAACCGAAAAATCCAGATTACCCACAGGAAGCGGTTTGCCAGCAGTATCCTGAAAACGGATGCCGAAACGGGACTCCATTCCATCAACATGATTTGCAAATTCAAGCACAGCGGCATAATGCACCGTCACCCAATAGTTGGAGGAATCCACCATAATGGCGTATCGGATGGCGTCCGCACACGAACCGGTACCAGGATTTCCGATGCGTGCGCAACAAGTGAAACCGTCGGGTACCAAC
>JAEEGL011408103.1_pt1 | contig 13613 bp, 12 predicted proteins | sample 9134231 | NCBI WGS metagenome assembly JAEEGL01 (sample SAMN16246548, study PRJNA631951) | gut metagenome | biome: gut microbiome; feature: rumen; material: fiber-attached | host: Bos | place: Iran: Karaj | collected 2018-10
AGAGAAGCCATCCTCAGTCGTTTCTGGAATACTGAAGATGACTACTTTGCATCACGCAGTCTTGATGTATTTGTGAATAAACTACGTAAACTGCTGGCCGACGAGCCGAAAATCACACTCAAGACCGTCCGCGGTGTCGGCCTGCAGTTACTGGTTTCCTAAGTTCAGGCGCAAACCTACCTGCAGATTGAAGTTCGTCGGCTTATCCTTGAAATAGTTGCGAACATCACTGCCATTCTTGAAATAGTACTTGACACCTGGTTCGATATAGAGACCTATCAATGGGATGATATCACACTGAACACCAACTGCTCCCTGCATAGAGAACTGGAGACGGTCGCGATCAATATCACTATTGCCCAGAGAATTAAAACTCTGTTTCTGCTGGATCTTGATATTATAGTCAACTTGTCCACCTGCAGAGGCATATATCTTCAAGAAGTGATAATTCCAAATCTGATACTGCAGGTTCACAGGGATACCGATATAATGAAGAGTCTGCTCTGTCTTTAGTTCTTCACCAGCCATCTTTTTTATAAAGTCAGAACGCAGGCGGGTATAGACAAGACCTGTAGCAACGGAGAACCGTGGTGCAATAGGAATATTGGTAGTCAAACCGAAAGAAATAGGCTGATAATGCTTTTCCTCTTCTCCCAGATCAGCCAAATAAATGACTTCGCCGTCACCACGTGTTCCTGATGATCTGTAATTATCCATACTGTAATTAGCTGCCATTTCAGGATTCATGACAACACCATTAGAACTCAGCTGGTTACCAAAGCCATTAGAAGCATAAAGACCAAGTCCAGCACGAGACTGGCGCTGCTTAGATGCTTCTGCAATTTTGCGATCGAGTTCTCTGATGACATCCTCTTCTGTAGGCAATTGCTTCTTGGTAGTGGACTGCTGCTTTGAAGTCTGCGCCTCTGCCGGATGTTCTATCGTCTGCTGCTCAGCAAGTTCCGCCAACTGTTTTTCTGTAGATGGTTCCTGCACAACAACTGGCTGATCCTTTGAAGATTCCGAGGGCTGCACCATCTCTTCCACAGCTGAAGCCATCTGCTTTAACTGAGCCACGAACTTCTGAGATTTCATCACGACACTATTCTCTGTCATCTCAGTTTCTGAAGTAGTCTGATTTTCATCAACTTTCTGAACTTCAGCCATCTGACCTGTACCATTTGATACAGCCATTTGTTCATTCTCAGTTTCCTGCATCAGGTAACCGCCTCCCATGATAACGCCTGCAAGAACGGCTGCCGCTGCTGCCCATCTGCCCCATAAAGGAACAATACGCGGACGCCTCGGAGCTGCCTGCTGGGCAAGCTTCGCCTCGATATCAGCCCACAATTCTGCTGGCGCAGCCACTTCGTGGTCTGCCAGCCGATCGCGTAACTGTTTAATCCATGCTTCCTGTTTCATTTTCCTTTATGAGTTAAATAATCATTAATCATTCCTGTCAAGAGTTTCTTTGCGTAAAAGAACTGCGAGGCTGACGATGCCTCTTTTATTCCCAGCCGACGGGCGATCTCCTTGTGCGAGAGTTGCTCAAAAACATGGAGGTTTAACACCAGTCGGCAACCTGCAGGCAATCGCCCTATCATCTGATTGAGGATGTCGGGCGGAATCAACTCCACCTGTGGATCTTCCTCATCTGCAATCTCCTCTTTTGGCATCACGTCTGTGGTCTTTATCAGATCATGCTCATTAAGCCAATCGAGGGCTCTGTTCGTAACGATCTTCGAGATCCAAGCCTTCAGGGAACCTTCACCTCGGTATTCGAAATCGTTTATGGAGGTCAGTATACTGACGAAGCTGTCTTGCAGCACATCTCTGACGTCGTCATTCCCTGAGATATACCTTAGGCCTATCGCCATAGCATATCCTGAAAAGCGGTCGTACAGACGTCGCATCGCCTGGGAGTCACCGCCACGTATTGCGTCGAGCAGTTGCCTTTCAGTCTCCAAACCGTCTCTCCCTATTTTATCTTTTTGGTCGTGCTAAACACAATCTTTAACGGTGGGGACATCACATATTTCTCAGTCCAGGGAGGGGGTATCCTATATGCCTCGCAGAGATCCACCTGCTTGATTGTAATAACACCCAACCACTGTTTTGCTTTTATATCGTAAGTCATAGATGACTTTTCGTAATCTGGTATTGGCGTAAACTGATAGAAGAAATTGTCAATCTTAGCTATCGCCGCATACTGCCAATTCTTGATGTTATAATAATATGCATCAGAAGAATAACCTACAAAACCATACTCCAAATAGGCATTATAGGTCGCACCATCTTTCTTAAAGGTGACCTTTTGCGGTTCCATGGTTTTGAAATCCTTATTAAAAAGCGAGTCAACAAAGAACTTGGTCATATTGTTGTCTGCGTCCATAAAGAGACCAAACGTAGACGTATTATTTAACTCTGCATGCAGAATTCCCTTACCAATTTCTTTTCCATTGGCACTCCATACCATTTCGAAATCACCATATTGCGAATCGCTGACTGAAGAATTAGGATCAACATTCTTGTCTAAAGCATCTTCGTAAACAATACTGTCCTTTTCAATTACCGATTTCCTGACAAGCTGGACCAAACGGACGCGCTGCTGTTTGCCCTCATAAATCGGTTTCTCAGAAGGTGTGATAGTAGCCTTGATACGCAGACGATACAAATTGTCCTTACCATAGAACTCCTTATAGTCAAGGCCATTGATTTCGCCCATCATCATATCGAACTTCTCGTTAGTTCCTACAATCTGACCACAAAGTGTCTCATAACTCCAGGTTTCCTCACTATTCTTAGGAAGGACACGGATGGGGAAAACATCCATCACCACCTCTCTCATATTGTCCTGCTTGATACCGACATAGGTCATATCCTCAATCTTCATCGAGGTATAGGTGAAAGCAGAACTACCCAGGTCATCTACACTCAAGTTGGCTGCAATCTTAAGCTTATACCTCCAACCTTCCTTAAGAACGACGTTATTAACTGCCATGCTATCAAAAGTGGTAATTCGTTCACCCTTATCATTGATAGCCTCCTTTACTGGAGCCACACGATGAGCAGTCCTGTCAGCATCAGTCAAAACAAATTCTGGTTCAATGGTTACCGTCCAGGTTTCAGTCCTGGCAGATGGAGTGATATCAACATTTGCCTCAGAATTATCGGAACTGTCATTAGAGCACGCTACAAAAAGTATCATGCTCCAAACCATTATACCTATTTTATATATAAGATTTTTCACTTCCATTTTTGCGAATTCTGATTGCTTGTCTGTATATATAACTGCGAATTCAAAAAACCTTGCATAAAAAGATAATAAATTAACTATTTTAAACAATATTTAAGAAATGGGCCCTCATAGGGCTGACACTTTTCAGTGCCAGCAAGTCACGGAAAAAGAACTCATCATAAACGTATATCTTATTTTTCCTTATAGATTACCTTATTGGCACCACTCGTAATTTTCAATGCCTCAGGGTGCTCCTTAATAAAGGAATCGATGTGCCGTACACGCTTTTCAGTCAGGATTTCGTCGACTGCTATCAGGATACCTGTCTCTTCCACATCACCAAAACCATAATTGATAGCAGTACCGAACAATCGCATCGTTGGAGAGAGATTCATATATGCATTCACCAATGGAGGAATATTATAGCCCAGCTTACGGATCTCTGTATTCAGGATGCGATAATCTTCCCTAAAATCGTCCTTGCAAAAGATAGCCGCCAAAACCTGCGGGTCTTCTTCCATTTCCAGCGGTTTCATCGGTAAAATCAATTTATCCTTGTCGTCAAAATGCTTTTTCAGGAAATAGAGAATCATGTCGCGCCCCTTACGGATATATGAGGGGTACATCGTCATCTTACCAAAGAAATAACGCACATTAGGCATGATGACTGTCAATGCGCCCAATCCATCCCAAAGATTATCGAGAGCGAAAAGACTCTTAGCTCCCATACGGGAACTCTGATACGGCAAAGAGACAAAAGAACGTCCCAGCTCTATCGTGTAGGGCATATACTCTTCAAGGAATTTATCGGAGAAATGGAACATGTGACTGGTAGCCAACTTGGGCTGCCCTTTCTCATCCATTTCCCAACTTGTTCCCTCCAAATAACGGTATCCACCGATAATCTCCTCTGCCTCAGGATTCCAGACAATCAGCTGTTTATAACAATTCTCACAGGTATCAAACTCATCGATATCCATATCCTTACCTGTTCCGCCTCCAGCTTCACGGAAAGCAATCTCGCGCAAACGGCCGATTTCCTTCATAACATTTGGCGCATTATGAGCAGTGATGACATAGATCTCGTTATGACTCTTATTGGTCATACGAAGTTGAAGTTTGGGAGTCAATTCACTCTTGAGTACTTCTTTGTCTATTGGCTGGATAATCTCCTGTTCCATCTTTTATATGCATTATAGATTGTAGACTTGTTCTTTAACAAATTGTGCCCATTCCATCGGTGTTTTCGTCTTATCGAACGTCTGCCATGGAATAGGCTTCCCTATTTTTATCTGAAACGTTTTATGCACATTCTTATACATCTCATCGACCAAGAACAACATGGCAAGATTGAACGGCAGATACTTGTCGCTGAAATTTGCCAGACGATAGAAGAAGTTGCTGTTCTGACCGCTAAAATGAATGGGTACCACATCACGCCGGTATTCGACACTTTTGGATATGAATGCCTTTTTCCAAGGGATATCACAGATGACACCCTGATGACGTCTGGAACATATGCCTGCAGGGAACATCAGCATATGATAATCGCTCTTGAAACCAGCCTCGACCATTGCTGGGAAATTACGGCTCTGCCTGCCTGTCTTATTAATCGGTATACAGAGAGGAGCCAACCCAGGGAGATTCATTAACAAGTCGTTCACAAGATAACGGAAACGTCCACCGTAGTGGCGCCCGATAACTGCACCTAATGCCACGCCGTCCTCACCACCAAGAGGATGGTTACTCACAAAAGTATAAAGCTTACCATCAGTTGGATCGGGAAGATTCTCTTTCCCTTCTATTTCAAGTGTCATATCAAGATACCTGGCACATTCTTCCAACCACTCAACACCATACTTGTCACGATTATCCCATAGGAATGCATTCACTTGATCCTGATGAGCAATGCGTTTCAACCATCCCACCAAGAAACGTGGCACGAATTTAGCCTTCGAGCCCATCTTTCCCTTTAGGATTTCATCGATGTCAATCGTCTTCTCAGTTTCGGTTGTCATTTGCATATCATCGTTAACAAGTTGCAAAAATAGCACATTTCTTTCAATTCTGAGCAAAAAATAAAGAAAAAAGTTTCTTTTTAAATGTATTTAGTACACAAAAAGGGGACAAATCAATAAAATAAAGTTAAAATTAAAAAAAAGTGGGGAAAAGTGGTGTAAAGTGGGGAAAAATTCCTACCTTTGTAACCGAAATCTATTTAAAAAAGTACATATGCGTTTTTTAGGGAATATAGAAGCTAAGACTGACGCGAAGGGCAGAGCCTTTCTACCAGCAGTTTTCCGCAAGGTGCTACAAGCATCTGGCGAGGAATGTCTGGTATTGAGGAAAGACGTTTTCCAGAAGTGTCTTGTACTTTATCCTGAAAGCGTATGGAATGAGCGGCTTGACCTTTTGAAGACCCAATTAAAGCCATGGAAGCAGGCACATCAGCAGATATTCCGGCAAATTGTGTCTGAGGCTGAGGTAGTGGCACTCGATGGTAACGGCCGATTTCTTATCTCGAAGCGTTTGCAGAAAATTGCGGAGATAGATCAGGACATCCAGTTTATCGGCATGGATAACACTATTGAGATCTGGTCGCCCAAGAATCTACAGGAGACACTCAAGCCTGAAGAAGATTTTGGCATTGAATTCGAAAACATCATGAACTCTGACGATGCCTTATGATGACGACTGCCGAGACATATCACGTTCCGGTACTCCTTCAGGAGAGCATTGATGGGCTGAATATAAAACCTGACGGCATCTATGTAGACGTCACCTTCGGTGGAGGAGGACACAGCAAGGAGATATTGAATCGTTTGGGGAAAAACGGCCATCTCTACAGTTTCGATCAAGACGAGGATGCCGAGAAAAATATCCTTGATGACGATAGATTTACTTTCGTGAGAAGCAATTTCAGATATATCGGCAATTGGATGCGCTACTATCATGTTGCCCACATCGATGGACTGCTGGCAGACCTTGGTGTTTCCAGTCATCATTTCGATGATGAGACACGCGGATTCTCCTTCCGTTTCGACGCACCATTAGACATGCGAATGAACAAAAGGTCGGGAGTAACGGCCGCTGAGATACTTAACACATACAGTGAAGAGATGTTGGCCGATATTTTCTACATCTACGGAGAGTTAAAAAATGCTCGTAAGATAGCATCTGCCATCGTTAAGGCAAGGAGTAACAAAAATATTGAAACAACGGGCGACCTCATACAGGTTACAGAGAAATTGTTCCTGCGCGAACGTGAGAAGAAAGAAATAGCAAAAATGTTCCAATCACTGCGCATTGAGGTCAATCACGAGATGGACGCTCTAAAGGACATGTTGAATGGTGCCAAAGAGATCCTAAGTGAAGGAGGCCGACTCTCGGTCATTACCTATCATTCGCTTGAGGATCGTATCGTAAAAAACGTCATGAAAGCCGGAAATATCGAGGGCAAAAAAACTCAGGATTTCTATGGTCGAACTGAGGCTCCATTCAGACTAATAAGCAATAAGGTGATTACACCGAGTGAGGAAGAGCAAGAGCGCAATCCGCGCAGCAGGAGTGCTAAATTAAGAATTGCAGAAAAAGTATAGATATGGCTAAAAAAGAGGACATAGAACTGGAGATCCAGCAACTCGATGCAGACGATCCTATAGACGAGGAGAAACTCGTAGAAGAGGAAGCTGCCGAGATAAAGGAGCAAGCCAAGAAGACGATCCAGATGATTAAGGAAAAGGCTAAGGAAGAAGATCCCAAGCCGAATTCCGCAATGACACTGAGGACGATTCTTGGCGGCGACTTCTTGACGGCCGAGATGGTTCGTCGTCAAATATGGCTCTTCGTGCTTATGGTTATCTTTTGTATAGTTTATGTGGCCATCCGCTACCAGTGTCAGCAGGACATGATTGCCATCGACAAACTGGAGAAGCAACTACTCGATGCCAAATACAAGGCACTATCCAGTTCAAGCACTTTGACAGAGAAATGTCGAGAAAGCCATGTTCTGGATGCATTAAAGCAAAACAGGGACAGTCTGTTGCACGTATCAGACCAGCCACCATATATAATAAATGTACCCGAATAAAAAGACGGAATGAGTAAGTTCAAGAGCGATAAGGTAATGCCTCGCTACTTCGCCATTGCAGTAGTCCTGACATTAATTGGTTTTGCCGTTGTGGGCAAAGCCATGTATATCATGACCGCGAAGAAAGACTATTGGACACAGGTGGCAGACCGTCTGAAACGCGATAGCGTCAGCGTTAAGCCCAGCCGTGGAAATATCCTCAGTTGTGATGGTCAGCTGATGGCCAGTAGTATCCCTGAGTATAAAGTCTATATGGACTTCCAGGCTGGTAGAGACGACTCTATACATGCCCACAAACAGGACTCCATTTGGGAAGAGAAGATTGACACCATTTGTGAGGGCTTGAGCCAGATATTCCCTTCAAAGACGGCAGCTGAATTCAAGACCCATTTAATGGAAGGCAAAAAACGTGTACTCAAGAACGGCAAAGAAGGCGCACGCCACTACCCTATCTGGCCACGCCGCATCGACTATAACACATTCTGTGAAGTGCGCAAACTCCCCATCTTCAAAGAGCCTATCTACAAAGGAGGTTTCCATTGGGAGGAGTTCAATGCCCGTCGCCGCCCATTCGGATCACTGGCGCAACGCACCGTTGGTGATATGTATGGTGCCAAGGATAGTGCGAAATACGGTTTGGAGCTCTCTTATGACTCTATTCTCAGAGGGAAAAACGGATTAATGCACCGTCGTAAGATCCTTAGCAAATACTTGGACATCCCTGTCCTGTTACCAGAAGATGGCGCAGATATCGTTACGACTATCGACGTGGGTATGCAAGATCTGGCTGAGCGCGCCATGATTGAAGAATTAAAGGAAATCAACGGCGAGATGGGCGTAGCCATCCTGATGGAGGTTAAGACAGGTGACATCAAAGCCATTGTCAATATGTCCCGTGGTTCTGATGGAGAATACCATGAAGCTGTCAACAACGCTATCAGCTACCGCTGTGAGCCAGGATCGGTATTCAAAACTGCTTCTTTCCTGGTAGCACTCGATGACGGAGTCGTAGATACCAGCTTTGTTATTCATACAGGAAGTGGTGTGATGAACATGCATGGTCGTGACATGAAGGACCACAACTGGCGCCGTGGTGGTTATCAAGACATCAACGTGGCCCGTGCACTGGAGGTCAGCTCGAATATTGGCGTCAGCTATGTCATTGATAAATTTTACGGGAGTAATCCCAAGAAATATGTGGAAGGCCTGTATCGTGTCGGCATCCATGAGGATCTGAAGATACCCTTGGTAGGCTATCACACTCCGATGATCAGAATTCCAGACACAAAGACTACCGATCGTGCCAAATACTGGAGTAAGACAACGCTTCCATGGATGAGCATCGGTTATGAAACACAGATTGCTCCCATTAACACCGTTGCCTTCTACAATGCAATCGCCAACAATGGCAAGATGATGCAACCACGATTCGTAAAACAAATTGTCAAAAACGGTGAGGTTATCAAGGAGTTTGAGCCCGTCGTACTCAAGGAACGTATTGCCAAGCCACAAGCTATAAAGACGATGCAGACAATCTTAGAGCATGTCGTCAGCCAAGGATTAGGAAGAAGGGCAGGGTCTAAATCATTCAAGGTTGCAGGCAAAACCGGTACAGCACAGATTGCAGACCAATACGGCGGTTATCACTCAGGTATCACACGTTATTGGCTGTCATTTGCCGGCTACTTCCCTGCTGACGATCCGCGATACACCTGTATTGTCTGTCTGAAGAAATCAGGACTACCAGCTTCAGGTGGCGGTATGAGCGGACTTGTCTTCCACCACATCTCAGAAGGTGTGATGGCTCAGAATCTTAAGCTCGATGTCAACGATGCCCGTGATACTCTGTCGATCATGGTGCCTGACGTCAAAGGCGGCGACCTTTTGGCAGCTAATTACGTGCTTAATCAGTTAGGGGTAAAGACAAACACTAACAAGAGTGATATCAGCACACAGAAAGGTGTTATCCCTAACGTCATAGGAATGGGCGCCCGAGATGCGGTCTATCAACTGGAGAGTAGAGGGGTAAAGGTTAAACTCAGGGGCAGAGGCAAGGTAAAATCTCAAAGCATCTATGCAGGTACATCTGTCAAACAGGGAATGGTCTGTGAACTGAATATGGAATAAACAAAACAACAATATTATGAAGCTGAATGAACTACTCAAAAATGTGGAGGTCCTCAACATCCTTGGTAATGCTGAGGTAGAAATATCTGGTGTAAATATTGACTCCCGTCGTATTGAGGCCGGACATCTATTCGTGGCCATTCCTGGAACACAGACTGATGGTCATAAGTTTATTCCCAAAGCCATTGAACAAGGTGCTGTGGCCATCCTGTGCGAGTTTTTCCCCAACAGACGCGAGCCAGGAATCACGTACATTGCAGTGGAATCAACCGAAGACTGTGTGGGTGAAGTTGCTACACAGTTCTATGGCGAGCCCTCGAAGAAACTGAAATTAGTTGGTGTTACGGGTACAAATGGTAAGACAACCATCGCCACCTTATTATATAATATGTTCCGTAAAATGGGACATAAGTGCGGCCTGCTATCCACCGTCTGTAACTATATTGAAGACGAGATTATTCCAGCAGACCATACAACACCCGACCCTATTGAACTGAATCGCTTACTATCAAGGATGGTAGAGGCTGGCTGTGAATATGCCTTCATGGAATGTTCGAGTCACGCGATTGCCCAGAAACGCATTGGCGGACTTAACTTCGCCGGCGGCATCTTCACGAACCTGACTAGAGACCATCTCGACTATCATGGTACGTTCGAGAATTACCGTGATGCCAAGAAAGCCTTTTTTGACGCGCTGGACAAAGAAGCTTTCGCAGTTATCAATGCCGATGACAAAAACGGAATGGTAATGGTTCAAAACAGCAAGGCCACGGTTAAAACCTACTCCACTCGGACAATGGCCGATTTCAAGGCCAAAATCATCGAGTGCCACTTCGAGGGAATGTACCTCGACATCAACGGCAAAGAGGTCGGCGTACAGTTCATTGGCAAATTTAATGTGAGCAACCTGCTCGCCGTCTATGGTACAGCAATCATGTTAGGCAAGAAGCCCGAGGATATTCTTGTGATTCTCAGCACGCTAAAGAGTGTCAATGGTCGTCTGGAGCCCATCCATTCACCAGATGGATATACAGCCATCGTAGACTATGCCCATACTCCTGACGCTTTGGAGAACGTGCTCAATGCCATCCACGAGGTTCTTAACGGCAAGGGTAAAGTCATCACCGTCTGCGGAGCTGGCGGTAATCGTGATAAAGGGAAACGACCGCTGATGGCACAAGAGGCTGTCAAGCAGAGTGATAAGGTCATCATCACCTCTGACAACCCACGTTTCGAAGAGCCGGAAGATATTATCAACGATATGCTGGCAGGTCTCGATACCAAACAGATGAAGAAGGTGGTCAGCATTGTCGACCGTCGCGAGGCCATCCGCACAGCTTGCATGATGGCAGAAAAGGGCGATGTCATTCTCATAGCCGGCAAAGGGCACGAGGACTATCAGGAGATTCAGGGTGTAAAGCACCACTTTGACGACAAGGAAGTTGTCAAGGAAATATTCGGGATTTAATCAGTAAGAAACAAGGCCATGCTATATTATCTCTTCAGATTCCTAGACCAATATGATATCCCAGGATCACATATGTGGTCCTACATATCCTTCCGTGCTCTGTTGACACTGATTCTGGCACTATTGCTCTCTGCCTGGTTTGGCGAACGCTTCATCAAGTGGATGAAAAAGAAAAAGATCTTTGAAACAGAACGCGACCCGAAGATCGATCCGTTTGGAGTCGAAAAGAAAGGTGTGCCCACAATGGGCGGACTTATCATCATCGTGAGTATTCTCATTCCAGTTCTACTCTTGGGACGAATCCGCAACACCTATCTGATCCTGATGATCGTCACCACCATCTGGTTAGGATTCCTTGGATTCTTGGATGACTATATTAAGATCTTCAGGCGTAATAAAGATGGCCTGAAGGGAAAGTACAAAATCGTTGGACAGGTGAGTATCGGTTTCATTGTTGGTCTGACGCTCTGGCTCAGTCCCGATGTTGTCGTACGCGAAAATATTAACATCAAGCAGAACCAGGAGATTGTGGTCAAACATAAAGCAGAAGCTGTCAAATCACTACAAACAACCATCCCCTTCATCAAGAATCACAATCTGAACTACTCGAGTGTGATGTCATTCTGCGGAAAGTACAAGGTTGCTGCAGGATGGATGCTCTTTGTATTCATCACAATTTTCGTTGTAACAGGTATCTCGAACGGTGCGAACCTTAATGACGGCATGGATGGTATGTGTGCTGGCAATTCCGCCATCATTGGTGTGGCACTAGGTATTTTGGCTTATGTATCCTCGCACATTGGCTATGCATCCTATTTCGACATTATGTACATCCCTCATTCAGAGGAATTAGTAGTTTTCCTCTGTGCATTTGTCGGAGCCATGATTGGTTTCCTATGGTATAATGCCTTCCCCGCTCAAGTATTTATGGGCGACACAGGTTCTCTGACCATTGGAGGTATCATCGGCGTATGCGCTGTCATCATCCACAAGGAACTATTACTTCCCATCCTCTGTGGTATCTTCTTCATCGAAAGTCTTAGTGTCATCATCCAGACGATGTGGTTCAAGATTCAGAAACGTAAGGGTAAGCGTGTACGCGTATTCAGGGCTGCCCCAATCCACGATACATTCCGTAAGCTCGATTCACAACTCGACGCTACAAGCACATATATACTAAAGGGATGGCCCCACCGTCCCTTCCACGAATCCAAAATAACCATCCGATTCTGGATTACCACCATTATTTTAGCTGCTCTGACACTGATTACATTAAAAATGAGATAGAAATGAAAAGAATCGTTATATTAGGTGCAGGAGAAAGCGGAGCTGGAGCCGCTGTCCTTGCCAAGAAAGAAAGTTTCGACGTGTTTGTTTCCGACATGTCCAAGATTGGCGACAAATACAAGAAACTGCTCGATGACCACCAGATAGAATGGGAGGAAGGTCATCATACAGAGGAGAAAATTCTCAATGCTGACGAGATCATCAAGAGCCCAGGCATCCCCGATACTGCTCCTATCATTCAGAAAATCATTGCAAAAGGTATCCACATCATCAGCGAAATTGAGTTTGCTGGTCGTTATACCAATTCCAAGATGATCTGTATCACAGGTTCTAATGGAAAGACCACAACAACCTCTCTGATATACCACATTTTCAAGGAGGCTGGATACGATGCTGGTTTGGCTGGTAATATCGGAAATTCCCTGGCACTCCAGGTGGCAGAGGATCCACACGAGTATTACATCATTGAGTTGAGTTCCTTCCAACTTGACAATATGTACGATTTCCGTGCTAATATCGCCATCTTGTTGAACATTACTCCTGACCATCTGGACCGTTATGGTTTTGAGATGCAGAACTATGTAGACGCCAAAATGCGCATCATCCAGAACCAGACTCCTAAAGATGCCTTTATCTATTGGGCTGATGATCCCATCATCAAGCGTGAACTGGAGAAATACGACATCAAGGCTATCCAATACCCATTCTCAGAACTGAAGGAGAATGGCGTCATCGGCTACATCGAGAAAGGACAATATAAGATTGAGGAACCAGAGCCATTTAATATGGAACAAGAAAGCCTTAGTCTGACAGGCAAACATAATATTTACAACTCTCTGGCCGCAGGTATCGCCGCCAATGTCGCAGGCATCAAGAAAGAAGAGATCCGCAAGAGCCTCAGCGACTTCCCAGGTGTAGAACACCGTCTCGAGAAAGTATGCATGGTCCGTGGTGTCCAGTATATCAACGACTCTAAGGCCACGAATGTCGATGCATGCTGGTATGCCCTTGAATCTATGAAGACTAAGGTCATTCTGATCATAGGCGGTAAGGACAAAGGCAACGACTACGACCCCATCAAGCCACTCGTCAAGGAAAAGTGCTCTGGACTGGTCTATTTAGGTGCTGACAACCAGAAGTTGCACGACAATTTCGACCAGATGGGAATCCCCGTCCGCGATACGCACTCTATGAAAGAGTGTATGGAAGCATGCTACGAGATGGCTCAGCCTGGCGAGACCGTTCTGCTCAGTCCCTGCTGCGCTTCCTTTGACCTCTTCAAGAATATGGAGGATCGTGGTGAGCAGTTCAAAGAATTAGCAAGAAACCTCTGATATGAATAAAAAGATAGGCAACATCTTCAAAGGTGACAAGGTCATTTGGATGGTATTCTTCTTCCTCTG
>JAEEGL012548208.1_pt1 | contig 13613 bp, 9 predicted proteins | sample 9134231 | NCBI WGS metagenome assembly JAEEGL01 (sample SAMN16246548, study PRJNA631951) | gut metagenome | biome: gut microbiome; feature: rumen; material: fiber-attached | host: Bos | place: Iran: Karaj | collected 2018-10
GTTATTATTGCAAATGCATTTTATGCGCTTTTGATGTGTTTCTTAAATCAGTCTGCTGTTTTGAAGTTTTCAGGAGCTAAAATCGATATAAAGAAAGTGTTACTTGCGCCACTTGAGGCTAGTGTTCTTATGGGCGTAATTGTATATTTAATTTATCGAATGATATACGGGCTTATATCTATAAGTGCTAGCGGAAGACTAGCAAATATGGTTGGATGTATTGTTGCGATTCTTGTAGGCATGATTGTATATTTTGTTTCAATGCTTTTATTCAAAGGGATTGATGAGGAGACTTTACTTAAGTTCCCTGGTGGCACAAAGCTTTGCAGTATAGCTTATAGCTTGCATTTATTGAGGTGATTGAATGTCAGATAATGAAAAAATATATGACATTTGTATAGTTGGTGCTGGATTCTCTGGACTTGTTCTTGCAATAAAGCTTGCAAGGGCAGGTCTTTTGGTCTGTTTAACAGATTTAAACAGGATTGTAGGAAGAAGAATTCTTTCCACAGGAAACGGAAGATGTAATTTTACCAATAGAAGGATGGGGCAGGAATACTATTACAGTAATTCATCCCTTGATTTTATTGAGGATAAGCATCAGGAACTTATTGATTTCTTGCGAGAGCTTGGTGTTGTTGAAAAGGATTTAGATGGTTATTATTATCCAATTACTAATCAGGCAAAGACTGTTAGAGATGCTTTAGAGAATGAAATAAAGGCTTTAGGAATAGAGGTATTGCTTGATAATAGAGTAGTAGATATTGCCCCGGGAGAGCTTTTTACAGTTACAACCCATAGGACCATTATAAAGTGCAGAAAGGTTTGCGTTGCTTCTGGTGGTCTTTCTGCAGCAACCTTAGGTTCTTCTAAATTCGGCTACAAGATGGCAACCAAGTTTAATATTCCAGTTACGAAACTTGCACCTGCCCTTGTAGGAGTTAACTCTTCTGATATTTGTTTAAAGGAGCTGGCGGGAGTTCGAGCACTGGGTAATGTCACGTACAAAGACCATTCCTGCGAGGGAGAGATTCAGTTCAATAAAGACGGTGTATCCGGCTATCCAATTATGTGTATAAGCCGATTTATTGGATTGGATGAGCTGTCCAAAAATATAGGTGATTTACAGATTGATTTTTTGAACTACATTTCTGAGGAAGAGCTTAAAGCTGAAATACAAAGACGTTTTTCAAGAAATCCCAATGCCACTATTTTGGAGGCACTTATTGGATTGACCCATGAAAAAGTTGTTGAGGCAGTGGTTTCCTTTTCCAGAATATATGGGGATACTATTGTACAGAAGCTTGATGATCAGGATATTGACAATCTCATCTACAATTTTAAGCACTTTGCTATTTCTATTAAGGGGACAAAAGGCTTTGATAGTTCACAGGTAACAGCTGGTGGAGTGGATTTATCAGGAATTGATTTAGATACCATGGAGGCTAAAAACACAAAAGGTCTTTATTTTACTGGTGAAGTTTTGGATGTAGATGGTATTTGTGGTGGTTATAACCTTACATTTGCGTATTTTACTGCTGCCAAGGCGGCTAATGCTATTTTGGGAAAAATAAATGATTAAAATCGATCAATTAAAGCTGGATATATCAGCTAAAGAAAACCAAATAAAGAGTGCGATTGCTAAGAAACTTAAAGTACAGGAAGGGGATATCAAGGAATACACAATCCTTAAAAGGTCAATCGATGCCCGAAAGAAACCATCTCTATATTATGTGTACTCAGTGGCAGTTTCTCTTGAAAGTACTCTTGAAAAGAAGTTACTTAAAAAGCTTTCTAAGGACAATAATGTAAATCCATATAGTCCAAAGGTTTATGCTGTTCCAAAGTCAACTGAGACAGATTGCCGCCCTATAGTAATTGGTGCTGGACCAGCAGGACTGTTTGCAGCTTACATTTTTGCTCTTAACAATCTGTCGCCTATCGTTTTAGAACGTGGCAAAAAGGTGGATGAGCGCACTGCAGATATCTTAAAGTTTTGGGAGACTGGAGTGCTTAACACCTCATCAAATGTTCAATTTGGAGAGGGCGGTGCAGGCACTTTTTCGGATGGAAAGCTTAACACATTAGTTAACGACAAGCTAGGCCGCAACAAGTTCGTGCTTGAAACCTTTGTTAAATTTGGTGCGCCTTCAAATATTCTTTATGATGGTAAGCCTCATATTGGAACTGACATACTAAAGCAGGTTATTTCCAATATGCGTCAGGAAATAATTAGCCTGGGTGGAGAGTTTTATTTCAACACGCAGGTGACAGATTTTATTGTGGAAGATAATTCCATTAAAGGAGTGATTGCAAATGGGCAATCTTATCTTGGCTCAAAGGTAGTTCTTGCCATCGGACATAGTGCAAGAGACACCTTCAAAACTCTATATGAAAAAGGCTTTCAAATGGAAGCCAAGGATTTTGCAGTAGGGTTTAGAATTGAACATCCTCAGGCTATGATTTCTGAAACCATGTATGGTCCATGCTTTAATAAACTTGAGCCTGCTGCATATAAACTGGCAACAAACCTTAAGAACGGTCGAGGTGTTTATTCCTTCTGTATGTGCCCAGGTGGTTTTGTGGTTAATTCATCCTCTGAAGAAAATCACCTTGTAGTTAATGGTATGAGTTACTCAAAACGAGATAGTAATAATGCTAACAGCGCTATTGTCGTTTCTGTTGGAGCAAGTGAATTTGATAAAAGCAATCCTCTTTCTGGCGTTGCCTATCAGAGGCTGATTGAGTCCAAGGCTTTTTCACTTTGTGAAGGTAAAATTCCTCAGCAGCTTTATGGTGACTTTAAGGAGAATAAAATCACTTCAAACTATGGCGATTTTGGAACTCAGACTAAGGGAATTACCGCCTTTGGAAAGCTTTCTGAGATATTTTCTCAGGACATTAATCAATCTGTTATTGACGGAATAGAGTACTTTGGTACTAAAATAAAGGGATTTAATAGAGCAGATGCGATTTTATCAGGTGTAGAAAGCAGAACTTCTTCTCCTGTTAGAATCAATAGAAATGAATTGTTTCAGTCAAATATAAGCGGCTTATATCCTTGTGGAGAAGGGGCTGGTTATGCTGGTGGAATTACTTCGGCAGCCATGGATGGTCTGAAGGTGGCTGAGGCAGTTATTGAAGCAATAAACAAAAATAATTAGAACAGGCAGGTTAAATCAGTGGCAGAATACACTCCAATGATGCAGGAGTATCTAAAGACAAAAGCAGAATATGATGACTGTATTTTATTTTATAGGCTAGGCGATTTTTATGAAATGTTCTTTGAGGACGCGAAGACCGCTTCAAAGGAATTAGAACTTACTTTGACAGGTAAAGCCTGTGGAGCAGAAGAGAGGGCACCCATGTGTGGTGTTCCTTTTCATGCTGCGGATACTTACATAAATCGTCTAGTGCAGCGTGGTTACAAGGTGGCCATATGCGAACAGGTTGAGGACCCTAAGGAAGCAAAAGGTCTTGTAAAAAGGGAAGTTATAAGGGTTGTTACTCCAGGTACCAACATTGATTCCCTTGCTCTTGACGAAGGCAGTAACAATTACATCATGTCCCTTTTTTATAATAGGGGTATATTTGGTATCAGTTCATGTGATATTTCTACTGCCGATTTTTATCTTACAGAGGTTGATAGTATTCGAAAGCTTTTAGATGAGATTTTCCGTTTCAATCCTGCTGAAATTATTTATTCGAAATCTATATATGAATCAGGGATTGATATTACAGATATATCAGGTAAGCTGGAGACTTCTATTTCACAACTGGATGACTCATTTTTTGACGATGTATTAAGCACCAGAGAAATTCTTTCTCATTTTCATGCACATTCCTTAGAAGGACTTGGACTTATTGATTTTCCTATGGGAAAAGTCTCCGCTGGTGCACTTCTTTCTTATCTGAAGGATACTCAAAAAACAGAGCTTACTCATTTGACTCATATTACGCCATATACCAACGGCAAATATATGCTTTTAGATAATTCCACCCGTAGGAATCTTGAACTTACTGAGACAATGCGGGATAAACAAAAGAGAGGTTCGCTGCTCTGGGTTTTGGACAAGACTAAAACAGCTATGGGAGCCCGCCAGCTTAAACATTTTGTTGAGCAGCCTCTTGTTTCGGTGGATGAAATAATAAAGCGCCAGGATGCAATTGAGGAGATTAACGGCTCGTTGATTGATAGAGAGGAGCTTAGAGAATATCTTTCTTCTGTTTATGATTTGGAAAGACTTATTACGAAAATCACATATCAGTCTGCGAATCCAAGGGATTTAATTGCTTTTAAGCAGTCTATTGGTATGTTGTCACCTATAAAGACTCTGCTTAGTGGTTTTCATGCTCATCAGCTTGAAGCAATAAATGCGGATATTGATGATATGAAGGATTTATTCAAGCTCATTGATGATGCAATTGATGACGATCCTCCAGTTTCTTCTCGTGATGGAGATATTATCAAAGGTGGCTTCAATGAAGAAGTAGACAGACTTCGTTCGGCAAATATTGATGGTAAGCAGTGGCTTGCTGACTTGGAAGCAAAAGAGCGTGAAAAAACTGGCATTAAAAACCTGAAAATTAAGTTTAACAAGGTTTTTGGCTTCTACCTTGAGGTGACAAATTCCTACCAGGATCTTGTTCCTGATTACTATGTTAGAAAGCAGACACTGACCAACGCTGAACGATACTATACTCCTGAGCTAAAGGAGCTTGAAGATAGTATCCTTGGTGCAGAGGACAGGTTAAACACAATTGAATACGAATTTTTCAAAACCGTAAGAGATACCATTGCCTCTGCAGTTGATAGGATTCAGATTACAGCAAAAGCTATTGCTATGTTAGATGCTTTGCTTTCACTGGCAGTAGTTGCAGAAAAGAATCATTATGTTCGTCCAGTTATAAATAACAGAGGCGTAATTGATATAAAAGAAGGTCGACATCCTGTTGTGGAGCAGATGATAGAGGCAAATCAGTTTATCTCTAACGACTGCCAGCTTGATTTAGATTCAAATACAATTGCAATTATTACAGGACCAAATATGGCAGGTAAATCTACCTATATGAGACAGGTGGCATTGATAGTTCTGATGGCTCAAATAGGAAGTTTTGTGCCTGCAACTGAAGCTCAGATTGGTGTTGTGGATAGGATATTTACCCGTGTAGGGGCATCGGATGATTTGTCAACAGGACAGTCCACCTTTATGGTTGAAATGAATGAGGTGGCAAATATTCTCCATAATGCCACCAACAAATCACTTCTGATTTTAGACGAAATTGGTCGTGGAACTTCAACCTACGACGGTTTGTCTATCGCCTGGTCGGTTGTTGAGCACATTGCTTATCATATTGGAGCAAAGTCCTTATTTGCCACTCATTATCATGAACTTACAGAGCTTGAAGGGCAGATTAAGGGTGTCCACAATTACTGCATTGCTGTTCAGGAACTTGGAGAGGATATCATTTTCCTTAGAAAAATCATTCCTGGTGGAGCTGACCAAAGTTATGGTATTCAGGTGGCAAGACTTGCAGGGCTTCCTGAGGAAGTTCTCACAAGAGCCAGAACCATAGTTAATTCACTTAATGAAAATGACATTGCAGCTGTTTCCGACAGAATAGCCATTAGGGAGCATATTGAGGAGCAGTTGAAATCTATCGAGGGTGTTACTATTAACGAAAATGAGGCTTCAATTATAGCGGGACTTAGGGAGCTTGATATTACAAAAATAACACCTTTAGAGGCTATGAACATTTTGTATGAGTATCACAATAAGGTGGCAGAATAATGGGAAAAATAAATTTACTTAGTCAGGAAACAATTGATAAGATTGCTGCTGGAGAAGTGGTGGAGAGACCGGCTTCTGTTGCTAAGGAATTGATTGAAAACAGTATAGATGCTGGAGCCACTGCAATATCAGTCGAAATAAAGGGCGGGGGCATTGAATATTTAAGAATCACTGACAATGGGTCTGGAATTGACAAAGATCAGATTCAGATTGCATTTTTAAGACATTCCACATCAAAGATTTCCTCTGCTGAAGACTTAGACAATGTTCGTTCCTTAGGTTTTCGTGGTGAAGCTCTTTCAAGTATCTCTGCTGTATCTAAGGTTGAGCTTATCACAAAGACTAAAGATAATCTTTTAGGCTGTAGCTATATTATTGAGGGGGCAAAGGAGATTTCCTTAACGGATATAGGTGCCCCTGAGGGAACCACCTTTATAGTTCGTCAGTTATTTTATAATACACCTGCCAGAAAAAAGTTTTTAAAATCCGAAAGTACTGAAGGCAGTTATGTTTTCGATGTGGTGGAGCATTTGGCACTTTCCCATCCAGAGATATCCTTCAAGTTTCTTTTGAATGGAAAAGAAAAGCTTATGACTTCAGGAAATGGTGTTTTATCAGACACTATTTACCAGATATACGGTCGACAGATAGCTTCAAATGTATTGGATTTAGAATATGAGGACGATACCGTAGCCATTAATGGCTTTATTGGACAATCAGTAATAGCCAGGGGTAACAGAGCTTTTGAGCATTTCTTTGTTAATAATAGATACATTAAAAGTGGAACTCTTTCTAAGGCATGTGAAGATGGCTACTATGGATTTTTAATGGGGCATCAGTATCCTTTTTTTGTCATTAATATTTCATTTAAAGATGCGGCAGTTGATGTCAATGTGCATCCTACAAAGCAAGAGGTTCGTTTTGAGGATGAGCCTAGAATCTGTGAGATTCTTACTCGTATCATTAATAAACGACTTCGCCATAGGGAAGATGTTTTAGAGGCACATGTTGAGGAGCCCTCAGGAGCTGCAAAGCCTTTAATTATAGAAGCTGATCCACAGTTGCCTGCAAAGCAGGAAGCCTATATTGCTGAGGACAAGGAGACGCCTGTAAAGGAGATAGTTTCTCCACCTAAGCCAAAGATGCCAGAACCTTTTGAACGGGATAGGCTTGAAAGAATAAAGCAAAGTATTACTGCCCAAATTCATTCTGATACTCCTTACGAGAAAAAATTCGAAGAAAAAAATCGTGGAGGCGAGAAGTATGAGCAGATCAGTTTTTTGACAAAGGAAGCTGTTAAGGAACACAAGATTATTGGGCAGGTATTTGATACCTACTGGATTGTTGAATTCGATAAAAACATGTACATTATCGATCAGCATGCGGCTCATGAAAAGGTGCTATTTGAAAAGACAATGCTCCGACTAAAAAACAACGAAATGACTTCTCAAATGATTAGCCCTCCGGTTATAATATCCCTTTCACAACAGGATATTTTGCTCGTTGAAAGCTACCGGGAAGCATTCGAGCAATTGGGATATAGAATAGAATCCTTTGGAGGAAATGAAGTGGCTATCAATGCTGTTCCGGGGAATCTTTTGAATCTCGATCCAAAGGAATTCTTCCAGGAGGTTTTGGCTGATTGCGGGTCTTATAAGGCTAGTGAGTCATTTGATATGATAGTTGAGAAAGTTGCATCTATGTCCTGTAAGGCTGCAGTGAAGGGAAATAATAGACTTTCTATACCAGAAATCAAGACCCTGATAGATGATTTGCTTAAGCTGGACAATCCATATCATTGTCCTCATGGACGTCCAACAATGATTTCATTTTCAGAATATGAACTGGGGAAAAAATTTAAAAGGATAATCTAATGAGAAATTTAGTAATTCTTACTGGACCCACTGCGGTTGGCAAAACTTCACTTTCAATTAATCTCGCTAAAGCAATAAATGGCGAGATTATTTCTGCTGACTGTATGCAGGTGTACAAGAGGATGGATATTGGAACGGCTAAAATAATGCCTGAAGAAATGGATGGAGTTGCTCATCACCTTATTGATGTTATAGAGCCCACCGAAGATTTCCATGTGGTTCGCTTTAAGGAAATGGTTCTAAATGCAATGGAAGATATATATGCCAAAGGAAAGATTCCTATTATTTGCGGTGGAACCGGTTTTTATATTCAGGCAATTTTGTATGATATTCAGTTTACAGAGCAGGAGATTGATAAAGATTACCGAGATTATCTTGAGAATTATGCTGTTGAAAATGGACCTGAAGCTTTGCACGCTATGCTTGCCGAAGTGGATTTGGAATCTGCAGAGTCGATACCTGCAGCTAATAAAAAGAGGGTGATTCGTGCCCTTGAATATTACAGGCAAACTGGGGAGAAGTTTTCTGTTCACAACAAGCGTGAGAGGCAGCGGGTAAGTCCTTACAACTTCGCATATTTTGTCCTGAATGACGACAGAGAAAAATTATATAATCGCATCAATAAAAGAGTTGATATAATGTATGAATCAGGTCTTGTAGATGAGGTGAAACAGCTCCTTTTAGAGGGCTGCAAACCAGGAATGACTTCTATGGACGGTATAGGTTACAAGGAAATCATTTCATATCTCGAGGGTGAGTACAATTTGGATACTGCTCTTGAGTTGATAAAAAAGAACTCAAGAAATTATGCAAAACGCCAGCTAACCTGGTTTAGACATGAGCGTGAAGTTGTTTGGCTTGACAAGGAAACCCTTTCAACGGAAGAGCAGCTTCTTGAGGAAATGTTACGTGTTTTAAATGAGAAAGGAATTATTTGATTTGTTAGAGCTATATAAGGAATTTGGAATATCACAAGAGGTATATAATTATGGAGCTTCGATTATCTCAGAATTGAAAGAGCGCTTCGATGAAATAGACGAGATTGCTGAGTACAACCAGTTAAAAGTTCTGCGTGCCATGCAGGAAAACAGGGTGGCGGCAGAGTGCTTTAACACTTCTACTGGCTATGGTTACGATGATGTTGGACGTGATACTTTAGAGAAAGTTTATGCTTCTGTGTTTAAGGCTGAGGATGCGCTTGTCAGACCACAGATAACATGTGGAACACATGCCCTTGCTCTTGCATTGATGAGCAATTTACGACCAGGAGACGAATTACTGTCGCCTGTTGGAAAGCCTTATGATACCTTGGAGGAGGTTATTGGAATTAGACCTTCAAATGGTTCCCTGGCAGAATATGGTATTACTTATTCTCAAGTTGATTTACTTCCTGACGGCGGCTTCGATTTTGATGGAATTAAGGCTTCTATAAATGACCGAACCAAGTTGGTAACTATACAGCGTTCTAAGGGTTATGCTAACAGACCAACACTTTCAGTTGAAGCAATAGGGCAATTGATTAGCTTCATCAAAGGAATTAAGCCAGACATTGTTTGCATGGTGGACAATTGCTATGGAGAATTCGTAGAAAAGATTGAGCCAACAGAAGTTGGAGCGGATATGTGTGTAGGTTCTCTCATTAAAAATCCAGGCGGCGGCCTGGCTCCAATTGGTGGCTATATTGTAGGAAAGAAGGAATGCATTGAAAATGCAGCCCATCGCCTTACATCCCCAGGACTTGGTAAGGAGGTTGGTGCATCTCTTGGCATCATGCAGTCATTTTATCAGGGCTTTTTCCTTGCACCTACAGTTGTTGCAGGGGCATTAAAGGGCGCAATTTTTGCTGCAAATGTCTATGAAAGACTTGGATTCTTATGTGTGCCAAACTCTACGGAGCCTAGATATGACATTATTCAGGCCGTTTCCTTCCTTAAACCAGAGGGCTTAATTGCTTTTTGTGAGGGAATTCAGGCTGCAGCACCTGTGGATTCATACGTTAGTCCTGAGCCATGGGATATGCCGGGCTATGATTCACAGGTTATTATGGCTGCTGGAGCATTTGTCCAGGGATCTTCAATTGAGCTTTCCGCGGATGGACCTTTAAGAGAGCCTTATACTGCCTTTTTCCAGGGAGGTTTAACATGGAATCATGCCAAGCTTGGCATACTTAAAGCACTACAAAAACTTGTGGATGCCTGCCTTGTGAACCCCTCTCAACTATGTTAGAATTATATGATGGTTGTTACCGAGATGGGTAACAAAATATAAATTGCTAATTTTTGGAGGTTGTTATGCCAAACTCTTTTGGAATTGATATAGGAACCCAAAACCTTAAGATTTTTTCTGGGTCCAATAGTCAAATTACTAATCTTAAAAACACAATTGCCATAGTAAATAAAAACCAAATGTATTCCTATGGTGACAATGCATACTCAATGTTTGAAAAAGCACCTGATACTATCCAGGTTTCATTTCCAATAGTTTCTGGTGTTATTGCAGATTTCGATAATATGCAGACTATGCTTTTCGAGGTCCTTGAAAAGGACTTAAAGGGTAAAATCAAAGGTTCTGATATAGTGGTTGCTGTTCCTACTGATGTTACTGAAGTAGAGAAAAAGGCCTTTTCTGATTTGTTTACCAAAACTAAAAACAAGCCACATTCCATTCGAGTTTGTGAAAAGCCTATTGCAAGCGCAATTGGTCTTGGACTCGATGTTTCAGAGCCTACAGGTGTTATGGTTGTCGATTTAGGAGCTGACACAACAGAGATTTCAGTTATTTCTTTAGGTGGACTTGTTTTGTCAGAGCTTCTTCCATTTGGCGGCAATCAGATTGATGAATCAATAGTTACCTACATTAAGCGTAACTTTAACCTTGTGATTGGTCAAAAGACAGCAAAACAGCTTAAGGAAGAAATTGGTTCTGCTCTTGAAGGCAGAGGAGAGAAGCTTACTGTCGTAGGTCGTGATGTTGTCAGTGGTCTTCCTATCGAAATGGAAATCGAGAGCGACACAATCTACAACGCTATTAAGTCAGATTTAGAGAGCTTCTGCACAAATGTTAAATTGATTTTGGAAAAGGTTCCACCAGAGCTTGCAAAGGATATTGTTCATTCTGGTATTTACCTTACAGGTGGTACTTCTCAGCTTAATCGACTTACAGAATTATTCTCTGAAGTTACTAACATCAAGGTAAATGTATTTGAGGATCCTCAGGAGTCCTGTGTACGTGGTCTTGGGCAGGTTCTTACTGACGCTAAGTTCAAGCAGTATGGCTACAGCATGAAGACTAGAAAATTTTTATAATTGACGAGGTAATATGAGACAAAGAAAATCAAGTGGCGGAATACCAAGTAAATACCTGCTCACGATTTTATCTATTGTTTGTATAATGCTATTGTTTTTCAGCTATTCAACAGGCTTCTCAGGAGGACCATTGGAGAATATTTCCAACCATATTTTCATCCCTATGCAAAAGGGTATAGATTATATTGGCAGTTCCATTTCTCTTTCTTCCGCAGACACCAAAACAAAAAAGGAGCTTGTTGCTGAAAATGAAGCTCTTAATGCAGAAGTTGAGGAGCTAAACGATAAAGTCAGCAATTTAGAATTAAAGCTTAAGGAACTGGACAAGCTTCAAAAGCTTTATGAATTGGATCAGACTTATTTGGATTACGATAAGACAGGTGCACGAGTTATTGGAAAAAGCACCTCTAACTGGTTCAATACCTTTACTATTGATAAAGGTTCTAAGGACGGAATCAAAGTAAATATGAATGTAATCGCTGAGGGTGGACTTGTGGGAATTGTTTCGTCCACTGGGAAGTCTTATGCAGTTGTTCGTGCTATTATTGATGATAAATCAAATGTTAGTGCTACAATTTCTTCTACAGAGGACAATTGTATAGTTTCTGGCAGCTTAGAGGGAATGACAGCAAGCAATGTTATAAATTATTCCAATCTTAGCGATAGTGAGGATAAGGTGGCTATTGGAGAAGCTGTAGTTACATCTAATCTTTGAGTCAAATATCTTTCAGGTCTTTTGATTGGATATGTGTCATCCGTTTATTTGGATGAAAATGACCTCTCAAAATCCGGAACTATTACACCTGTTGTTGATTTTAAGCATCTATCAGACGTACTTGTTATAAAGCAGCTAAAGGAGTCATACATAAGTGAATGAGTTTAAGCAATATTTAAAAAAAATATTGATTATTGCACTTGTTATTTATGTATGCTTTTTGCTTCAAACAAGTGTTTTTTCTAGATATAGGCTTGCAGGGGTTACGCCTAATATTCTTATCTGTGTTGTTTCTACCTATGGTTTCATGAAGGGCAGAAGACATGGTATTCTTATAGGTTTTTTCGCAGGACTGCTTTTAGATGTTTTTTCAGGCACTGTGTTTGGGCTTTATGCCTTATTATACATGTATGTTGGTCTGTTAAATGGCTTGTTTAAAAAGCAGTTTTTTGGCGATGACTTAAAACTTCCTATGCTTCTTATTGGCATGAGCGATTTAGTTTATGGTATTGGAAATTACTTAGTGTTTTTCGCAATCAACGCTCAGTATGATTTCACGTTTTATCTTATGAATATCATTTTACCGGAAGTTGCATATACACTACTTGTATCCATTATTATTTATTACGGAATTTTACATTTAGATAATTGGATAGAAAAACTTGAAAAGAAAGGTTCTGATAGAATTGGAAATTATTAAGGACTTTTTTATAAATGCATTTTCTTCAAGAATTCGTGTTGTTTCAGTGGTAATGGGACTATTTGCTGCTGTTCTTATTTCGCGCCTTTTTTATTTGCAGATAATTAACGGAAGCGAGTATCAGGACAACTACAACCTCAAGCTTGAAAAAACAGAATCTATTCCTGCTACACGTGGAAATATATATGACAGAAACGGTAACCTATTAGCCTACAATGAGCTAGTGTATGCGGTTACAATTCAGGATACCGGAACCTATTCCAGCAAGAAGGAGCGTAGTACCACGCTTAATTCTGAAATAGCTCAGGTAATTACAAAGCTTGAGGCGAATGGTGATTCAATTGACAACACCTTCCCTATAATTATTGATTCTTCTGGAGATTATCAGTTCCTTTATTCTGGTACTTCTCTCCAGCGTTTTCGTGCGGATGTTTTTGGCAAAACCACTACAGACGATTTAGAGTACAACGAAAAGTTAGGTTTTGACGAAGCTACAGCTACTGCAGACCAGATAATTGATTATCTGGAAGGCGAGAAAGTATACAATATATCAGATGAATATCCTAAAAAGCTTAGATATGAGATAATGGTTGTAAGATACAACATGGGACAGAACTCATATCAGAAATATATTTCTACGGTTATTGCTTCTGATATTTCAGAAAAATCAGTTGCTTTTGTAGAAGAAAATGTTAATGAACTTACAGGAATTGCTGTAGAGCAGCGTTCTCTACGTAGATACACTGACAGTGAATATTTTGCCCATATTATAGGCTACACAGGTCAAATCTCCACAGAAGAATACAAAACTCTGTCTAAGTCTGATGACAATGTATCAACTAATGATGTTGTTGGTAAATCCGGAATAGAAAAATACATGAATGATTATCTTGCTGGTACAAAGGGCTTCGAAACCCTTTATGTAGACAGTGTAGGTAATACTATTGCCAAGGGAGATTCTCAAGCTGCAGTTTCAGGTAATGATGTTTACCTTTCAATAGACTACGAACTGCAAAAGGCTGCATATATTCTTCTTGAGCAGGAGATCGCAGGTATTCTTTATTCCAAGATTTCGAACATAAAGGAATTTAATGCAGAACAGGTAAGCTCTGCATCTTCTGTAGTAGTTCCTATTTACGATGTTTATTATTCTCTTATAGGTAATGGAATCATTGATACATCAGCTTTTTCAGATGAAAGTGCATCAAGCACAGAAAAGGCAGTATA
>JAEEGL012644133.1_pt1 | contig 13613 bp, 3 predicted proteins | sample 9134231 | NCBI WGS metagenome assembly JAEEGL01 (sample SAMN16246548, study PRJNA631951) | gut metagenome | biome: gut microbiome; feature: rumen; material: fiber-attached | host: Bos | place: Iran: Karaj | collected 2018-10
GCAATCTATGATCCGGGGGTTCCGCTAACCTCACCTACCCCCAGCCGCTTTGCGGCTGTCCCTGACCTCACCCCTTTGTCAGGCTAACGCCTGACATTCCCCCTCTCCAGAAATGGCGGGGGGGAAATTAATGTGGCGAGGGAAGGGGAATGATTTCCCCGGCTGTACACTGTTGCCCTTTCGGGGCTGTCATCTCAAGCATCCATCAGCCTTTTTGAAATTACGATGCTGTCAAGTGTTTTTAGAATGCGACGGATCTGAGGGTGAGGGTGAGAGCCACGCAGTGTAACCCCGGGGAATTGCGGATGCGGTCGTAAATTCGCGCGATCCGTTCGGAACCTTCTAAATCGTGGCTTTGCTGAGGAATGTTGTAAAGCCGGGAATCTGGATTGGGTATTGTGTCCGGCGGACTGATAATGCTTAAGCTCTGGTAACCAATGGATTTGAGGGGGTCGCGGCGTATTGGCCATCGGGCCAATAGCCGCGCAGGGGGAGACTTCCCCCTCAAACAGGAAAGACAACATTGGCAGGAGAATTCATGAATTACGGCTACATCAGGGTATCGACGGACAAGCAGCACACGGAGAATCAGCGGTTTGAGATAGAGCAGTTTTGTCGGGCACATCGTATACAGATACGGTCGTGGATAGAGGAGACGATTAGTGGGACGCGGGCTGTGGAGAAGCGGCGGCTGGGGCAGTTGCTGAAGCGGCTGAAACCAGGCGATGTACTGATATGCAGCGAGTTGTCGAGGCTGGGGCGTAGTCTGTTTATGATTATGGAGATTTTGGCGACGTGCATGCGGAAGGGGATACAGCTGTGGACGATTAAGGATAATTACAGGCTGGGGGCGGATATCAGTTCGAAGGTGCTGGCGTTTGCGTTTGGGCTGTCGGCGGAGATCGAGCGCAATTTGATTTCGCAGCGCACGCGCGAGGCGCTGGCGCGGGTGCGGGCCGAGGGAAAAGTGCTCGGGCGGCCGAAAGGCGCAAAAGGGCGGCATTTGAAATTATCGGACCACGAAAAGGCGATACGCCGATTGTTGAGCAATCATGTGCCGAAGGCGAGGATTGCGAGGAAATATAAGGTTTCGCGGACGACGCTTGATCGATTTATTCGTTTGAGAAGTCTGAGAGAGGCTGGCAGTGAGCGGTGATTCGGCAAAGACGCGCGATTCGTACGTCTCGCGGTGAGCGTTAAGCCGTGAATTGTGATGAGAAATGAGGGTGAGGACGAGGCTGAGGACGAGGGAAGGGGAATGCTTTCCCCGGCTGTACACTGTCGCCCTTTCAGGGCTTTTATCTCAAGCATCCATCTAGCAATTCTGAGCTCGATTGCTCTAGGGACAGAGCCTCGGCTGAACGGTTACGGGAAGTTTTATCGGGTAAACCGGATGAGTTGAAAATGGGGGTGGTTATCTATATAATGATAAGGTGTTTTATTTGATGGCCGCCGGCGGGCGAATGGCGGGCATTTTAGTCTTGGTGGCGCTAGTTTTGGGAGGATTCCTGGATGAGTCGTTCTTATAAATCCGGCAAGTGTGGGTGGATAGCCATTTGGGTATGCGTTTGTGCCAGCGGATGCAGCTGGGATGATTCGGCTTATGATACCTTTATGAGCAATGGTAATGTTATCCCATGTGAGAATATGTCGGCGATTCAGATTGGAGATTGCCGGTGCAGGCCATCGGGAAGTGAAGCCAACTGTTCTCCGGAGGCATCGGCAAAATGCGGCCAGTTTATTTCGGAAGGGGCTTTTGAGCACAGCATTTGCCCGAGGGAGTTTTCGCAGTGTTTGAATGGCGTTTGCCAGCTGAGTCCCTGCGGAATGAATGAGCACATGGGCGCAAGCGGTTGTGAGCCGGATACCGAACGTGCGTGTGGCTCTGCCGATAACGATTGTCTGAGTCGTCCGGGATGGGCCGGGGCTGTCTGCGTGAACGGAGCCTGTATTGCGACGGCATGTTCGGGAGCCACTCAGCTCAATGAAGAAACGGGAACCTGTGATCTCGGCGAATGTGTCGACGGTTTTCTGCATAACGGCGAGTGTGTGACGAGTACTGTGGAACAATGTGGTTCAAATTCGAATAATTGCAGCATTACGATGCCGGGATGGGGTGCAGGTGACTGCGTAAAGAATATCTGTGTGCCATCCAGCTGTAAGCTTGGTTATCATCTGAATGCGAGCCAGGATGGCTGTGAAGGCGATACGAATGAGCACTGCGGGGCGATTGGCAGAAGCTGTGTCGCCGGAAAAGTGTGTACAGGCGGTGAGTGTAAGGAAAACTGCGGTTCTGGAGAAATTCTGTGTGAGACAGATAATGTGATGACATGCGCAGATCCGGCAACCAGCACGAAATATTGCGGTGCACAGGCTGGGTGCCAGAATTTTATCGAATGTGATACGGCGTCCGGCGAAGTCTGTGTGAATGGCGAATGCAAGCAATACAGCTGCAACAGCGGGACGCTTTGTTCGACGATAAATGGCAATACATGTATCGATTTAATGGCAGATAATGCCGATCAATGCGGATCTTGCAACTATAAATGCAGTGAACACGATATTCAGAATGCACATTCGGAAATCTGTTTGTCAGGCGTTTGCCAGTATGCCTGTTCGGCTGGTTATATCAATGTTGGCGCGGGTAAATCGTCGGATACGATTAAATGTATAGACCCGTTAACTGACAGTGGCTATTGCGGTGCGACAGAAACCGATTATTTGGACAAAGCCTGTGGTGATGGCGAAGTCTGCGTAAATGGCAGCTGCGTGCATAATAGCTGCACAGCTCCACTAACGCTGTGTTCGACATCACATGGCAATGATTGTATCGATATCCATGCTTCGGATGTGACAAACTGCGGCACATGCAATTACAAATGTTCGGAGCATAATATTCAGAATGCGACATCGAATGACTGCGTGAATGGCGCATGCCAATATGCATGTGCATCCGGCTATGTCAATGTTGGCACCGGAAATACATCTGATGCGATAAAATGTATCGATCCGGACACCGATTGGACCTATTGCGGCGCAAAATCGCAGGAGAACAAGGGAAGAACTTGTGGAAGCGGTCAGGTTTGCGTGGATGGCGAGTGCGTTCAAAACAGCTGCAGTCTGGGAACGCTTTGTTCAACAGTAGATGGCAATCAATGCATTGTTGTGGATGGCTTCTTGGCCAGAGATGAAAAGCATTGTGGCGCTTGTAATTATGTGTGTGAAGACCATAAGTTGTCGAATGCGACAGCGAGTGGCTGTTCGGCAGGCAAATGCCAATATACATGTGACAGCGGCTATGTCAATGTGGGAACGGGTATCACGGCCGATACAATACTTTGTATTAATCCGGATACGAACCGTGAGCATTGCGGTGCAACGGGAAATGCAAACGGCGCAGCAACGACCGTAGCGCAAAAAGGCCAATCGTGCGGCGAAGGCATGGTGTGCGTCGATGGCGGCTGTGAGATCAACCGTTGTACAAACATCGGAGAAACCTTGTGTTCGACACCTGGTGGAAATAAATGTATTGATGTAGAGGATACAGACCCCCGGAATTGCGGCGCATGCAATTATGTCTGTTCTGATCATGTGTTACCCAATGCGAAACCAAAAACGGGAAATGCGTGTGTCGATGGTAAATGCCAATATACATGTGACAGCGGCTATGTCAATGTGGGCACGGGTATTACGGTCGATACGATAGTTTGTATTGATCCGACGACGAGCCGCGAGCATTGTGGTGCCGAAGGCAATGCGAATGGGGCAGCAACAACGGATGCGCAAAAGGGAACGCACTGTGGAAGTGGTGAAGTCTGTGTGAATCGCGAGTGCGTTACAAACAGCTGCAGCAGCGGCACGCTTTGTTATGTTGGGCAAGAGAACCAGTGCATCGATATTAACGGCACCAATGCTTCGCACTGCGGTGCATGTAATTATGCCTGTTCAGCGCATTTGCTTCCGAATACCTCGCTTGTTGCCACGAACACATGTGATTCCGGAAAGTGCCAGTATCAATGTAATAAGGTTAATAATGTACAATATGTAAATGTCGGCGGCGGTAATACCGCCGATAAGATTCGATGTATTAATCCGGAAACAGATCGTGAGTTCTGTGGTGCGACTGCGAATGATTATAAAAATAAAGCCTGTAGAACCGGTGAGGTTTGTGTGGGCGGCAAATGCGTTATCAACAGCTGTACAAAAGATATAGAGACTTTATGCTCGACGTCGAATGGTAATCAATGTATTGACGTCGCAGCTGATGATCCGGATAATTGCGGCAGCTGCGGCTATGTCTGCAAGTTACATGCGCTCTCGAATGCAGCTTCTACCACATGTTATAAGGGGGCATGCCAGTACAAATGTGCGGAGGGCTTTGTCAATATCGGTGAAGGCAATACCGCAGATGTCATTGTTTGTGTTGATCCAAAGACAGATAACGATCATTGCGGTGCTAAATCCGCATCAGAACCTGGAAAGGCGTGTCTGAATGGCACCATTTGTGTCAAAGGTAAGTGTGAACTGAACAGCTGTGCGACGACAAATACAATGCTGTGCAGTGTCGGCGGCGCTTTGGAATGCATTGATATTAATGGCATAAACGCTAATCATTGTGGTGCCTGTAATTATAGCTGCGCAGATTATGATATCAAAGAAAATGGAACGGCTATCGCAAAATCGAGTAGTTGTGTTGCGGGTGAATGCAAATATGCATGTCAGAAAGTCGATAATGTGCAGTATGTGAATGTCGGAACTGGTGATACAGCCGACACCATTAATTGTATAAATCCGACATCAGATGCAGCGTATTGTGGGGCCACATCGAGCTCCAGCAAAGGCATCGATTGCAATAACAACGAAACGCTGCATTCATTGAAGGGCAATTGCAGAAATAGCGTCTGTGAAATTACCGAATGTGCTTATGGTTATCACAAAGTTAAGGGTAACGATGGTAAAATCACTTGCGAAATAAATAAAGACACTGCTTGTGCCGATCGCGTATCCGAAGATGATGGTAATGCACATATAAAGAATTGTACAACCCTGGCTGACAAATCGATTTGTGATGCTAATGGCGAATGCTTTATTGGTCTTTGTATAGCGCATGCGCATGAGACTGAAAATGCGTGTGTTTGTGATGATAACACAGTTGGTAATGATGAAGTTTGTTGTTCAAAGGTTCCAAATGGCGACGTCGTGATTACAGAAAACAATACATGTGATTATACATGCAAAGCGAATTTCCATAAATACGATGGCACATGTGAAGCCGATGATACAGCGAACTGTGGTGTACACAGCGCTGTATGTGATGCTACAGTGATACAAAATGGCGAGACATTTAGTTGCCCTGCGGGAATATGTACGGTGGATACATGTTCTTCGCAGTATCATTTATATGATAATGGCTGTGAGCTGAACAACGATGAACACTGTGGTTCACATGGTAACAAGTGTGAAGCCGGCAATCCTGAAAATAGTACAGAATCGAGCTGCGATACCGATTTATTACAATGCGTTGCCAAGAAGTGTGCACAGGATTACCATGTCTATCAAAATGCCTGTGAAGCTGATGACAGAGCCAATTGCGGTGAACATGAACATGATTGCCAGAGCAATGAGATTTGTACCGCGGGCACCTGCGAGGCTTGCGGAGATAATATGCATGTTTATAATAATACCTGTGAAGCGAATGATGCAGGCAACTGTGGAACGCATGGCAACGCTTGTGACCCAGTTAACCATGGTATGGCCGTATGTAAACTTGGCATGTGTACATTCGAATGCGACAACGGGTATCACAAGTATCTTGGTGCCTGTGAAGCTGATAACAGAGCCAATTGCGGAACGCATGGACACGAATGCCAGAACAATGAGATTTGCACGTCTGGCAGCTGCGAGGCATGCGGAAATAATATGCATGTTTATGGAAATGCCTGCGAAGCTGATGACAGCGTTAATTGTGGAGCTCATGGTCGTAAATGCAATGTCGAACATGCGACGAATTCATGCGTAGATGGCGAATGTACATTTACTTGCGATGATGGTTATACCGGCAATGGCACGAGGTGTATATCTGATGCGGTATATTGCGCGAAAGATTCTGACGAACGGTGTAATAGTATTGACGACGTTGGTATGATGCAGATTTGTAAAGATAATGAATGGGTAGATAATAAGGAATGTCAAGATGATTATTCGTGTCATGCTGAAGGGATGAAGTGCGGCGTTTGTCACAATGGCAAGACGCAATGCAGTGGTAGAAATGCAGTTCAGACCTGTCAAAACGGCGCATGGGGAGCGGCTGAGAATTGCCCAATGGGTCAAACCTGTTCAGGTGGCGTATGCAAGCAATGAGATATTTGTATAATCAATAAATCGATTAATTGCCCACCGGATTTGGTGGGCATTTTTTTTGCGCGCCGTATGCCCGAATGGGCATAGGTGCGCAGGTCGGGCGTATCGCAGATAGCCCGACCCAACTGAGAAAAATAGAACATTTAACAAGTGTTTGGTGGGTGTGTGTAGGTATTTTGTGTGAAAAAGCGTCTTGTGTTTTTGTATAAAAAATGGTATTTTAGAAATGGTATTTTGTGTTCCCTTATACAAAAACCACAATGTAAAAGGAGAGAGTGTATGTTTAGAAAGGGATTTATGCTGTGTGCGGTGGTTGCATCGGCATTTTTGGCTGCGTGTTCTGAGGATTCTGCGCCACGTAAGGAGTGCGTGGATTCTTCGGGTGTGGGCCATCAGATTGGTGCAGATTTGCTGTGCTGTTCGGATGGTACCGGTGTGGCCGAGAGTGATGCAAATTGTGGCAGATGTGGTAATGTCTGTTCGAATGGCAACCATTGCGTGTCGGGTGAGTGCGTTTGTGCCGGCACAGGTGAGTATTGTTCGCTGACATGTACGGACACTGCCTGTGTAGACTTGAAGGCCGATGTGAATAACTGCGGCCGTGTTGGAAATAAATGCGATGCTGGCAAGGTCTGCAGCCTTGGCGAGTGTTCTGCATCTTGTGGAAGCGGTTTGGAGAATTGCAACGGTTCTTGCCGCGATACGAATACCGATGAGAACAACTGCGGTGGATGCGGCAAAGTTTGTCCGGGTAAAGATGCAGCGAAGCATATTGCATCCGGGGCCTGCAGTTCCCGAAGCTGTTCAATCATTTGCGAGAACGGTTGGCAAGATGCAGATGGTGATATGTCGAATGGCTGTGAAAAAGCGTTTGTCAACACAGAATCGGATGTGAACAACTGCGGTGAAGTTGGTCATGTTTGCCCGCAAACGGATGCATCGCTCCACATCGCAAAAGGCGTTTGCAGTAAAGGTGAATGTCTGATTATCTGTGAAGCCGATTGGCAGAATACAGATCACGATCTGAGCAATGGTTGCGAGGGCGCTGACTATGATCTCGATTGGGATCCGAACAACTGTGGTGAGATTGGCAAAAAGTGTACATCGCCGGATATTTGTAACGATGGCGAATGTGCATCGACTTGCGGTGAACTCGAGAAATGTGGTGACAGATGCCGTGATACCAGCTCGGATGTGATGAATTGCGGTAGCTGCGGTAACAAGTGCCCGGTTTCGGATGAATCGAAACATATCATTGGCGGCTATTGCCAGAACAAGGAATGCCAGATCGTTTGTGCCAAGAATTGGATGGACGAAGATGGTGACATATCGAATGGCTGCGAGCTGAATGTTTCTTTCGTTTGCGGCAACGATGTCGTTGAGAAAGGCGAGGCCTGTGATGGCACGCATTTGAACGATCAGACCTGTGCAACTGTGGTTGGCGAAGGTTCGACCGGTATACTGAGTTGTAAGCCTGATTGCATGGGCTTTGATACGAATGGCTGTTCCAAGCCGACGACGTGCGGCAATAACCGTATCGATGAAGGTTCCAACGAGAAGTGCGATAATAAGGCACTTGGTGGTAATACGTGCGAGAGTATCGTCGGTTTAGGATCGATTGGTTATCCGCGGTGCCAGGATAATTGCAGCGATTTTGATACGGATACCTGTACACCAGCGACAACTTGCGGCAATGGTGCCGTAGATGATGGCGAAGCTTGCGATGGTGATCTATTGCAGGGTGCAACGTGTAAGAGTGTCGTAGGTGTAGGTTCACAGGGTACGATTGGCTGTGCGGCGAACTGCAAAAGTTTTGATCGCTCCGGTTGTACAGCTGCGGCTGTATGCGGCAATGGTTTGCTTGAGGAAGGCGAAGAATGTGATGGCAATAATTTAAACGGTGCAACCTGTGAGAGTTTGAAAGGTCCCGGTTCAAAAGGCCAGCCTGTTTGCACAGGATGCAAGCTCGACAGCAGCAATTGCAGTGCGCCATCGACCTGTGGTAATAACAAAAAAGATGGCTTGGAAGTCTGTGATGGCAATGATCTGGATGGAAAATCATGTGAGGCACTCCTTGGTCCGGGGTCGACTGGAAAAATTTCCTGTAAAGATGATTGCATGGGCTTCAATTATACGTGTACGCCGCCTTCGACTTGTGGCAATGATATCATTGAAGATGGCGAAGTATGCGATGGTGCCAGACTAAATGATAAAACATGTGCAGATCTGGTGGGGCATGGTGCAGATGTTAAACCTCGCTGCAACTCAACGTGTTCAGGATATATTACGGATGACTGCCCGGCTTCGACGACGTGCGGCAATGGTATTGTCGAAGGCAACGAAGTTTGCGACGGCACTAAATTTAAGAATACCAATGTGTCATGCGATACAGAAGTCGGCGCAGGATCCACCGGTATGGTGCTTTGCGGTGCCGATTGCAAATCACTGAATCTGTCTGGTTGTTCTGCCCCAACACAATGTGGTAATGGTACGATTGATGCCGGTGAGGTCTGTGAAGCTGGTAAATTAGGTAGTGCAACCTGTGCCTCGGTAGTGGGCGAAGGGTCTGAAGGCAACCTCATTTGTGGCGATGGTTGCAAGCATTTCAACACGACCGGATGTTCTGCCCCCCATTCTTGTGGCGATGGCAATATCAATAATGGTGAAACCTGCGATGGTGAGAATGTTGGTGGAAAGACGTGCGCAGATGTCGTTGGCTATGGCTCGAAGGGCACACTGAGATGCAGCAATAAGTGCACCAATTTTGATACTACGGGTTGCAGCGCGGCAAAACTATGTGGCAATGGTACAATTGACCCTGGTGAAGTCTGCGATGGCAGTATGATCATTAACGCGACATGCTCTTCACAGGTCGGTTTCGGTTCGACAGGTAAGGTCAAATGTAATGATACCTGCTCTGGTTATGATCTTTCTGGATGCAGCGATGCCAAGACATGCGGCAACGGTAAGCTTGATGACGGTGAGCTGTGCGATGGTGGCTGGTTGAATGGTGCAACCTGCGAATCTGTCGTTGGTTTCGGCTCGACAGGTACATTAAAATGCAACAGCACATGTAGTGGATTTATCAAAACTGATTGTTCTGCAGCGAAAAAATGCGGCAATGGCGTACTCGATGGCACTGAAAAATGCGATACTACCGATTTGAACGATGCAACATGTGAAAGCGTTGTGGGCGTTGGATCAACTGGTATATTGCTTTGCGATAGTTCGTGCAATTTCAATACGACCAAATGCTCGCCGTCGCGAGGTTGCGGCAATGGTTCCATCGAAGACAGCGAAGAGTGTGATACGACGTCCTTTAAGGACGGCATCACTCTTTGTTCCGCATACGATGGTGCAACCTATAAAAGCGGCAGTCTGAAATGCTCACCTACGTGCAAAATTGATACGTCTGAATGCAAATCCTACTGCGGCAATGGTGAGGTGAATACTTCAAAAGGTGAGGTCTGTGACGGCACGAATCTGAAAGGTAAAACCTGCGCAAGTGTTGTTGGTCCAGGCTCTGAAGGTGATTTGGCTTGTGCCGATGATTGCAAATCGTTTGATACGAGTGGTTGCAGCGAATCCAAATACTGTGGCGATGGTAAAATCAATGTGAGTGGCGAGGAATGCGATACCAATAGTTTCGACATTGGATCGGATAACTGTGCTGCCTATTCGTCCACCTATGAGAGCGGTAGGCTGTCCTGTACAAGCAATTGCAAAGTAAATGCGACTGCCTGCGTGAAAAAACCCTATTGCGGCGATGGTATCGTCAATAATAACGAACTCTGTGATGACAAAAAATTCCTGCTTAATCGCGAGAGCTGTTTGGCATGGAACCCAGACAAATACGTCGACGGTAGTGTCACCTGCAATAATGACTGCACGCTGAACTATGGTTCTTGCGTCGAAAAACCGACGGCTACCTGCGGCAATAATAAAGTTGAGGGTACCGAACAGTGCGATGGTTCAAATCTGAACGGTTATACCTGTCAATCCTGGGGCCCCAATGAGTTCGGTGGCGGTACGCTTTCATGCAGCAATTGCAGAATTGATGACAGCAAATGCACGCCGATTCCCGCTTGCGGTAATGGCGTTATCGATGCTGGTGAGGAATGCGATGGCAATACCACGACGTCATGCAAGACATATAATTCGAGCTTGTATGCAAGTGGTACGCTCAAATGTACAAACTGCATGATTGATACATCCTCATGCACTGAATGGTGTGGCAATGGCCAGGTGAATAACAATCAGTATGTCACCGAAGCCTGTGATACGGCCAAGGCTGTAACACGTACATGCTCTGCAGAACTCGGTACGGGATATAGCGGCAAACTCAAATGCGCATCCGATTGTAAATCGTTTGATACATCCGAATGCGTGGCACCTAAATGCAACGACGGCGAAGTCAACCAGGCCAGCGAAAACTGTGACACGAACAAATTCCGCAACAATAAGACGACTTGCGTTAGCTGGAACAGCACGGCATACACTGGTGGTAACGTTTCGTGTAATAATGATTGCACCATCAATTTTGATGCATGCGAACTAAAACCAACAGCAGATTGCGGCGATGGTTTGGTCAATCAGACTTCGGAAGAATGCGATTTGAACGATTTCAAAAATGGCATCAAGACCTGTGATGCTTATGATCCTAAGTATTTACCGGGCAATCTGGGATGTACATTGGAATGCAAAATCGATGCTACCAGTTGTGTCGAGGCTCCAGTTACCAAATGCGGCAACGGTGTCCGTGACGAAGATGAAATCTGTGATAAAAATCAGTTCCTGGATGATATCACTACTTGCAATGGATATAGCCCAAGACTTTATGCATCTGGTAGTCTGAAATGTACTTCGGATTGCGAGATTGATACATCCGAATGTAACGTTCACAGATGCGGTGATGGCATCGCTGGCCCAGATGAATACTGCGATAAATCGGCGTTTAATCCGGATTTTGATACATGCGCGGAAGTGAGTTCAAGCTATTCTGGCGGATCGGTGAAATGCAATGCAAATTGTACGATCGATGAAAGTGGTTGTACTCGTAAATGCGGCAATGGTGAACTTGATATTGATGAATTATGCGATCACAGCAATTCAGGCGATAAATTCATAAGCTGGTTGGATACATGCGATGAAGTGATTCCTGGAACAACAGGTACGCTTGTTTGTACATCTTCCTGCAACATCGATGATTCCGGTTGTCAGGCACCAGTTACAGCCTATTGTGGCGATGGCATCAGAAATCAAACCACCGAAAACTGCGATGGCGGTGATTTCGGCGCAGGCAACACCAATTCATGCGCCAGCTATAATTCTGCATACATTTCCGGAACGTTGAGCTGCAATAATAATTGTACAATCAATACTAACAATTGCGTGCTCAAGCCGACATGCGGCAACGCCGCACTCGATGGCGATGAGGAATGTGAATATAGTACATCGCCAGCCCAATTCATGTTCGATATCAGCACATGCAATGAATACAGTTCAACTTACGCCAGCGGTAACCTCAAATGTACATCCGATTGCAAGATCGATGTTTCGGAGTGCGTCGCTAAGTGTGTAGATGAGGAATTCCGTTGCTCTGATGCTGGGGATGCTGTTGAGATGTGTTTGGATGGTGAATGGGAGACATATGAGCCATGTGGTTCTAATAAATATTGTCATCCTTATTTAGCCGAGTGCGTTGACAAACCTAATGATACCGTCGATCTGCAATGGTGTTCATTCCACTGGCTGGAGACAACCGGCGATCATCTCGGTTATGGTCGTATCCTGTTGCCGAGTGGCAAGACTGTTAATGACGTCAATGCCTATTTGGCCTGCACAAATGATTTGAGCAAGCCTGTTTGGGAATGGGATTTCACCGATGCCATTGATAATGAGGCTTGTGGCAGTGATTGCGGCGATAATGTGGAATTCATGACGCTTGATAGATACGCAGGTGTTGAGGGTACAAATTATTGTACATTCCTCTTCGAGTTCAAAAATGATGCCGGTACATTCGCATGCCGTCCAATTCAGGATGGCCCGGCTGCACCAATCATTATCACCGATACTACAAAACTCACAGCCGATCTCACACGTCAGTTTGCATCGTCTTCCTGCACCGATGGCTCAGTCCGTTGTTCGGGCAAGGATATACAGATGTGCGGTGATGGTGAATGGGTGACGATATCATCTTGTACTGGTAATTTTAGTTGTCAAATCAGCGGTGGCGATATTCTATGCATTGCCAATGGTGCTGCATCGTTTGATATCACCACGGATATGACCAATCTCGTGATGTCCAATCAAACTGGCTACAGCAACACCAGAGATTTGGGCACATCCCCCAAGATTACACTTACCGGTGCATTCTATGTGAGCGATCACACCATCGATGGCGTGACGCTCGTACTCAATGCCAAGGATTCCTATCACACGCAAATCGTGATCGACAATCTGCCTGATGGCGCTGGTATTGGCTTCGTTTCGTTCAAATACATGACATGGGGCGGTTCCGCCGATTATCCCACACTTCAGATTTCGGACGGCACGACAACCAAGACGCTCAAAGTCGACCAGACCGAAAAATACGTACAGACGGCGACGTTCACATTTAACAATCCGAATGCGACAAGTGTAACCATTAAGCCAGTAGCTTCATCTGCTGCGGCTCGCGTCCTCATCGACGATATCCGTTACACCAGCGCCAACTAATCAAAGCGCCTGCATCACAAAGCCGCCCGCCTGGGCGGCTTTTTTTGTAGCTATGTATGGCGACAGTGCTGTTTTTATCAGATTTAGGGTAATTAGCTAGTCTGTCCGGGCGTGCCGCTGAAACACCCGGTTACGGATAGATATGTGACGCCTTCCAGGCGTATCTGATTGTTGTGTGGCTTTGATGTCACATGTGCTCGGCGTATTATCAACATTCTGGCCGTACAAAGCATTTTCTGTGTTGGTATGTCGCGCCGCTATGTCGGCCTGCGGCCGCCATACGCTTTGCGCCGGCGCCTATGTCGGCCTGCGGCCGCCATACGTCGCCGTTTTTTGTTGGGGCGGCGGCTTTATCCGGTTTGTTGGCATATTTTCTTTTTTGCATTGCCGATTTCTGATAAAATAACTGCGTTCGTTTTTGTCGGAGGGCGGAATGAAAATAGGAATTAGCCTGAAATGGACCGTGAGTGCAGTTGTCGTCGTGATCATCGTTGTGAGCGTTTATGCGTTCTTTATGATCAATGATACCCAAAAGA
>JAEEGL012922310.1_pt1 | contig 13613 bp, 10 predicted proteins | sample 9134231 | NCBI WGS metagenome assembly JAEEGL01 (sample SAMN16246548, study PRJNA631951) | gut metagenome | biome: gut microbiome; feature: rumen; material: fiber-attached | host: Bos | place: Iran: Karaj | collected 2018-10
ATTCAATGCATTCTTATTATACACTTGTCTTATTTGGCGGCCTTTTTTCATATAATTTAATAAAATAAATTAAAAAAGTAATTATAGAATAAAAAATAAATTTAAAAAAAGAATTAAAGGAAAAATAAAATAAAACAATATTTTTTTATGGAAAAAGAAAATGAATTGATAATCAATACTTTAAATAATAATTTAAATAAACTTTTACAATTTTCAGAACAAAAACAGAATCACAAATTGAGTAAATCAACAAAGCCATATCAAAAATATTCAAAGAATAATAAATCAAAATTCAAATCTCATATATTATCAATACAACACAAATTTAATTTAAGAATAATAAATGATGAAAAAATAACTATTTTTTCAAAAACATATACAAAAGACATAATAGATAAACTAATATATTCAATTGGAAAAATAATATATTTATCATATAAAAAAAATTTTCCCATAATTAGAAATGAAAAAACAAATAAAACATATACAAATGATTCAGGATGGGGATGTATGATAAGATGTGGTCAAATGATATTATCAAGAGCAATTTATAAATATTATAAAAAATTAAAATATGATTCATTTGAAGCATTAATTCAAACTTCAAAATATTTTTTAGATAAACCAATATTATTTGAAGAATTTCCAGAAGAATTTTTTCATATGATTTCTTTTTTTTTAAAAAATAATGATATTAATACTATTGAAAGTGATAAATTAGTAGGAACTTTTTCACCTTTTAGTTTAAAATCAATTTGTTTAAATGGTATTTTATGTAATAAAGGTGCAGGTGAATGGTTTAGTGATGTTAATATGTGTTATTTATTTAAATTAATTTCAGAAAATTATTCTTTATTTCCAAGTTTACAAATTTTTTCTTTTCAAAGTTGTGTTATTAAAGAAACAATAATTAAAAATTGTTTTTCAAAAGAAAAATTAATGAATGAAGATGAATTTATAGATTTTGATAATGAAAGATATTATTTTAAAAATATGGGAATTGTTTTTGTTTCAGTTCGTTTAGGAATAAATCATATTTCTTTAGAATATCATGATTCAATTAGAAAATTTTTTTTATGTAAAGAAAGTATTGGAATTTTAGGAGGAATAAAAGATTTAGCATATTATTTTATTGGTTATAAAGATAATGGTGAATTATTATATTTAGATCCTCATTCAACAAAAGAATGTTGTTCTTATATTAATGGAACTAATTTTAATGATAATTATTTATCTAAAAATATTAAATCACTTCATATTAATAAAATGACTACTGCTTTAAGTTTTGGTTTTATTTTTAGAAATTATTTAGAATTTTGTGATATGAATAAATTTTTTTCTGTTTATATGAAAGATTTTGATTATCCTCTTTTTGGTATTTCTGAAAAAAATATTGATAATTATAATGCTGAAAATTTGGACAAAATATTTAATATGGAAAAAGATGATTTTTAAAATAAAAGTGTTATTTATAGTATAATTTATGTAATTTTGAATTTTTTAATATAATATTTTTATATATATTTTTTTTTTAATTTTTTTTTAATTTAATTCAAAATTAAAAATGACTAATGTTCAAGTTAAAGTTAGTAAAAATTTTAATATGGGTATATCAAAAAATGAACAAAATTTAAAAAAAATTACAGAATTAGAAGAAATTATTAAAAATCAAAATTTTGAATTACAAAAATTAAAAAGTTTAACTAATCCTTTTCAAAAAGAAATTGTCTCTTTAAAAAATGAAATAGATAGATTAACAAAAGAAAATCAAGTTTTAAAAGGGAATTATCAAAATGAAATAAATATAAAGGAAAAAGTAAATAGAGATTTAATTTATGAAAATAAAATGAAAGAAGATTTAATTGAAGCAAATAAAAAATTACAAAGACAAATAGAAGTATTAAATAATAAAATAATTGATATGGAAAAACATATAATAAATCAAAATGAAGAATATAAAGGAATGGAAAAAGTAAAAGGAAATTATGAAGAAAAAATTATATCATTAACTAATTCAATTGATAAATTAAAATCAAAATTAAATTCATGTGAAAATATAATAAGACAAAAAGAAAGATATATTCAAATGTTAAATAATCAAGAAACAGAAAAATTAAAAAATAATTCTTTAAATAATAATACTAAATTTAATAGTAATAATAAAATTATCAATAGACCAAATAGTACTTCTAAAATTAATTATGAAAGATTAATTATTGATAAAGATAATACTATTAAAAAACTTGAAAATAAAGTTAGACAATTAGAAAAAGATAATAATAATTTGATTATTAGAGTAAGAAATTTTCAAAAAGTTTAATTATTTATAATTATTTTACCTAATTATTAATTCATATAATACATTATTATTTTTTTTGTTTTTATTTAATTATTTTCCTCTTTTTGTTTATCATTTTGTTTTTTTTCATTTATTGATTTTATTTTTTTTTCTAATTCTTCATTTTCTTTATATTTTTCATTTAATATATCATATAAGTTATTAATTTCATTTTGAATTTCTTTTTTTGAATTTTTAACATCTTCAACTTTTTTAATTAAGTCTTCTATTAAAGATTTATTTTTTTCAATTAATTCATTTTTTTCTTTAATTATTTTTTTTTCTTCTTCATTTTTATTATCTTCTTTTATTTTATTTTTTAAATTATCATTAATATTTACATTTTCATTAAATATATTTTTTTTTGGATTTTTTATATTTTCAATTTCTTCTTTTATGTTATTTAATTTTTTTTTCTGAAACGAATATTTTTGATTTTCAATTTTTGCTTGATTATAATTATTTTTATAAATATTTCTTGAATATTGAATAATTTCAGAATAAACTTTTTTAATTAATTCATTATTTTCTTCATCTAAGTTTCCTTTTTCTTTTTGTTTTAATCTTCTTTCTTCATCTTTTGTCATTTTTTTATTTAATTCTCTTTTTTCTTTTCTTTTATAATCAATATTTGAATTTTGTTTTTCATCATTTTCACTTTCACTAGATTCATTTAAATTTTTTTGTATTGTTTCAGGAATATTATTATTTAAATATACTTCATCTACTAATATTTCATTTGAGTTTTTCTTTTTCTTTTTTAATTGTTCTAATTTTAAGATTAAATAATTTAATTCATTCTGTTTTTCAATCAACTGATTTTCTAAAATAAATTGATTATTTTTATATTTTGAATTATTTTGTCTTGTAATTTCATCATAAATATTTAAATATTGTTCTCTTGTATTTTTATCATCATTATTTAAAGTTTCAATTTTATTGTTTAATAAATTATTTTCTCTATTTAAAAAATCTTTGATACTATTTTCATTATTTTCATCTTTATTATTAGTATTATCTATTGAATTAATAGTTAATGTGAAATCTCCTATTAATTCATTTAAAAATTGAGTTTCTTTATCATGAATTTTATTTCCTAAATTTAAATTTTCTTTTTCTATTTCTAAATCCATATATTCATTCTCTAATTTTGTATCTTCTTTTTGTTCTATATTTTCATTATTTGATTTATTCTCATTTTTAATTTGTGATTTCACTTTTACTTTCTTATTTTTACTTCCAAAACAGGAAAACATTTATTATAAAATTAATCTTTTTCTCTATATTAAACAAATAAATTAGAAAAAAATAAAAAAACTAAAGCTCTATTTTTAAAAAAATATATTATATTATAATTAAAAAAAATCTAAATAAATATATAGACAATAATATATCATTTTAACAAATATCATTTTTCATTCTATTATCAAAAACACATGAAATAGTTTTTTTTTTTTTCTTAATACTTTTATAATCTATATTTTTTTTATACATTTCATTTTTCATATTTTTATCACTTAAATTAATAATAGTAGAAAGAAAAGAATTTCCAATACTAAAAGGATTATTATTTAAAATAATTTTTCTTCCTTTTAAATATTTTGAATTCTCAATTTCAAAATCTAATAATTTTTTTCCTTTAACACAAATTTGACTAAATTGACTATTAGTATTATTTAAATCTTTATTTAAAGTATAAAAAGTTTTATGTGGAATTTTACCTTTTAAATATTGATTTCTTTGATAAAATGTACTTTTAGTAGTATAAAAAAAATCAGGATTTCTTATTTTTTCATTTTCTTCATTTTCCTTTTTATTAATATATAATGTCCAATATGGATTTTTTATACTTCCTTCATTTAAATAATGATTATCATTATCTCTTAAATTAACTGTCCATTTATAATTTGGTTCTGGAATTGTATTTTTTATTTCTTTATAAAATGAATCTTTTATTTCTTTTTTTGTTCTATATTCATCATTACTTTTCATTAATAATTTACTTATTGGTCTTTTTAATTTTATTGATAAATTTTTTGTTATATTTTGTATTTTTAAATCTTCACTTTTTTTCTTTAATAAAACTTCTTCTTGAAAATTTAAATCATGTTCTATTTCAGTTTTTATTGTTTTATATTTTTTATCATTTATTTCATTAGTATATTCATATGATATAAAATTAATTTTATTCTTAGTTTTTTTTCTTTTAATTGTTGTTTCATTTGAATTTTTTTTATCAATATTTTTAAATCTTTTATAAATTTCTTTTAATTCTTTATGATCAATTATAATTTGATTAGGATTTGAATTTAAATTCATTGTAACTTTTGGCATATCCCTTTTTTTACTATCATTTTTTATACTTATTATACTAAATCTATGATTTTTTTTAAATGATTTTCTTCTTGAATTACTTCTTGATATTAAATTTTTTGAATTTTTTTTTCCTATTATTAAATTATGACCATTAAATTTATCTAAAAAATAATAATTTGGATCTGAAAATATTCTTTCTAAATGATTTTTTTTCTCTTTATGTTCATTTATGTTTATTTTTTGTAATATTAATTGTTTTCCAAATGAATGATTTATTTTCATTATTTTTTAAATTTTTATTTTTTATAAATAAAAAATTGATTATTTATAATTAATTTTAAAATATTATTTTTCAATTTTCTTATTAAATAATAGATTAAACTTTTAAATTACAAATTTTAATTTTTGTAATTTTTGTTATTGAAAATTTTATTTTATTTATACAAATATATTTAATATATTTAAATATAAATACTTTCCAATAATTTATAATAATTAAAATAATAAAATGGGTTGTTCAAATACAAGATTAGATACAATTGGTTTATTAAAAAAAAGTAGAAAATCTCTTAGTCAAAGTGTAAAAAAAAGTAAAATAAAATATATGACTTCAATTAATGGAAATCAATCAAAAGATAATAATGTTACAAATATTAATTCAATAGAAATAAATAATACATCAACAACTAAAGAAAATTCAATTAATAATTTTACTATTTTAGAAAAAATTGAAGATAATTTTGAATTTAAATCATTTAGATGTTTGAATAAAAAAACAAAAGAATTTCAATTACTTTATGTAATATATAAACAAGAAATGTTTGATAAGAATTTATTAGAAAAATATAAAAAATTTAATCATAATAGTCTAATAAAATTATGTAATAATTTTGAAGATGAAAATTTTGATTATGTTATAACAGATTTTACTAAACATAATATTTTTGATGTTGGAATATGTATTCATGATTTTAATCTTGAAAAATTAAAAGTTTTAATTTCTTCTTTTTTAAAATGTTTAATTTACTTTCAAAATAATAATAATAATATTATTCCAATTTCATCATTTGAACATTCAAATTTAAAAATATCTTCAAAAGGAATTTTTTATTTAGATTATTTAGATATTTATAATATTATTTTAAATGAAGAAATTCAATTTAAATCTATTGAAGAAATTTTATATTCTTTCTCAAAATTATTAATTACTTTATTTAATGAAAATCAAATGTTTCAATTTAATATTTTTTCTTATGATAATTGTACAAAAGATGATTTAATCCAAATTTATAATAATAATAATTTTGATGAAGATAAAAAAAATTTTTTAGAAACCTTATTAAACTATGATTCTGAAAATGATAATTTAAATACTTTATTAATGCATTCTTTTTTAAAAATAAATAAAAATGATTCAAAAATAATAATAGGAAAAAATCCTTTATTTGAGAAATTTACTTCAGAATATTATTTTTTTAATTCAACATTAAAATTTATTCAATTTAGAAATTATTATAAAGAAAACACAGAATATTTTAAAAATTTATTTAATTCATTTGAAGGATTAAATGATAATAAAATTAAAATTGAAGGAATTTCTGCAAATTTTTGGAAAAAACTAAGAAAAAGATATACAGAATTTGAATTATTAGAATTAGTTTCTGATACTTTAGAATATGATTTTGATTATTTAGATTATACAAATTTTATAAGATGTCTTTCTAATTTTGATTCTAAAGTTTGTAAAATGAAATTAAAAGCAGATTTTATGATATATACATGTGAAAATAATTATAAAATTAATATTACTGATTTACAAGAAATTTATGGAATTGAAATTAATAAAGAAGTTAAAGAAATTTTGTCTGAGTTTGATATTAATAAAGAGAATTCACTTTCTTTTAATGAATTTTTATACATCATTTATAAACTATTTTAAATGGAATTTAATTAATTAAATGATTATTTAACTTATATAAATGATTTTATGTAATATTTTGTAGAATTAAATGTTTATTTTTTTTGTATAAGTAGTAATATTATTATTGATTTTGATATAAAAATAAATATAAAAATTATTTTTTTTATAAAAGGAATTAAATTAAAAATATTTAATAAATTTAGAAAAAATATAATAAATTAACTATATTTATCGTGTATTTTATATTAAAATTATATGAATTAATATAAATAAAATTGATAGTAAAAAATAATTACTAAATAGCAAATAAATAATTAAAAAAATAAAACATAAAAAATATTTTATCTCAAATAACAAACAAAGTAATAGAATTAAAAAAAATCACCTGTTACTATATCAAAAAATGAAATATACAAAAAAAAGATTATTTACATTTTCTTTTTTTTTTTCTTTAATTTCATAATTTGTTCTGAAGTAGAATTATCCATTTTCATTTTATTTTTTATAAAAATACTTAATCTTGTACTTTCTCTTTTCTTTGGTCTTTTTGGAGATCTTGTATTAATATCATTTTCAGTTAATAAAACACTATCTAATCTAATATCAGAATCTCTTTTATCATTATAATTAATAGTATGATTTATTCTTTTATAACTTAAATCTTTTTTACTTCTCTTTACAACAATTTTCTTTTTTATTTTTTCTTTACTTGAATCTGATGATGATGAAATATTTAAATTATATTTTTTTAAATTTGGATTTGTTCTATTATTTGAATAATCTTTTTTTAATCCTTTAATAAAATTTGAACTATAATAATTTTTTAATATTGGAATATTTCTCATTGATAATTCTTTAGTTTTATTCATAATATAAGGTAAATATTCATAATTTTTTTTTTTCCTAGGATTAAAATATATTTGTTCTAAATCATCATCAATTTCTTCAACTTTTTTTTCTTTTTTTTTTTCTTCTTCTTTAATTAAATGAAAATTTTTTCTTTGTTTAATAATTAAATCATCTAAATCAGAAGTAAATTCCATAATATTTTTCTTTTTTCTTATTTTATCTAAATTATTGGATAAATTTTTCAATTTTTCAGAAATCATATCGATAATTTCAATAAAAAAATCTTGTAAATTATATTTTTTTTTTGCTGATTCAATATCTTTTCTAAGATTATCAATTATAAAATCTTTTTTTTGTAATTTTTTAAAATATTGTTTTTTTTCAATATAAGAAAAACAATTTTTATTCTTATTATTATTATTTTTATTTTCAATTGAATAAATATCTTTTTTAATCTGGTGGCAATCAGTTTTTTCAATTGATTCAATTGGAGTACAAGGATAAATAAGTAAAAAATCTCTTATTTGCTTTAATATTTTAGATATAATATTATATAAATCTTCAACTTTATCATTTATAATATCTTCTTCATCTTTTTTGATTAAATCTTTTAAATTTTGTTCTTCTTTATCTATTTCTTCAATTAAACTTTTTTTATATATATTACCACAATTTTCAATATTTCCTTTTTCAATAATAAGAAATTTATGTTTTACATGTTTTTCATTTTTACATTTTTCACATAAAAAATTTATATCTTCTCTACAAAAAAACTCAACTTGGTTTAAATTACAATCTTCACATTTTGAAATATTTGGTTCTTCTGAATTTAATAATTCAAAAGCTTTAAATTTCTTACTTTTACTTATTAATATTTTTTCATCTTGAATTAATTTTGATAATTTTGTAGTTTTAATTGAAGTACTTTTTGTAGAATTAAAAAATATTCTGAAACTATTTTTTAATTCTGATTCAATAACATTTATAGTTATTTTTAAAGATTTTGGAAAAAAATCTTTTAAAAATGTTTCATTATATTCTTTTTCTATTTTTACCCCATTGTAACTTAAAACTATTTTATATTCTGGAATATTAAAAGATTTATGTGCTAAAGTTCTCAAATAAGATATTGGCATTAATGGAGATATATTAAATGAAAATGATTTTTCTGAATTTATTAATTCAACATCCATTTTCAAATTAAGTGAGAAATTTATAATTTTTTTCAATAGTTTTTATTAATGCTTTTGAAGAAAAATAATTATATAATATTTGTTGTTTTTTTTAAGAAGCATATAATATAAATTAAAATATTTATTATTTTTCTTAATAATATGAAAGTTTATAAAAGAAAAATTGAATATCCAATTTTACCAATTAAGAATAATTCAGGAAATATTATTACTGATATAAATGAATCAATTGAAGAAGTAAATAATGAAAAATTGAAATTAATAAAATTAATATCATTAAATGAATATAAATTAACAAAATTTTATGAATTACAATCAAAAAATAATTTGTTAGTAAAACAAAAAAAAGAAAATAATAAAGAAAACAAAGAAAATAAAGAAAGTAATAATAAATTAAATATAAATAAAGAAAAAACTAAATTAAGACCTTTAAGTGTAGAAAATGAAATAAAAAAAAAATATTCTTCATTAACAAATTCATATCATAAAAATAAAATATCAAAATCAAAAATTTCAAAAAATATGACTTTAGATTCATCAAATATAAAAACTTCATTTAACAAATTAACAAAAAATAATTTTTCAAATAACAAATTATTTCAATCAAAGACATTTAAAATTTTACCTATTACAAAATCAAGAAATAAAAATAATAAATTTTTTGAAACCAAATATTCATCTCTAATAAATATTCAAATGAATAAAAGAATAAATGAATTATCAAATAATGAAAATCATTCAAAAAATAATATAAAAAATTATACTTTATATAATTCAATTTCATCATTGAATTCTTTTTTAACAGTAAATAATACAGTAAATGAAATATCAAAAAATATAAAAAATAAAATAGAAAAGGAAAGAAAACAAAATAAACATTATGGTTTGAAACATTATAAAACAATTAATGAACAATTATCAATGATAAATTTATTAAAAGAAAAAAAGAATAATAAAAAATGTTCATCATATAATTTTCAAATAAATGATTTAAAAAAAAGAAAAGTATTAGGACAATATAATTATCTTTCATCCTCTCCACCAATTCAAATTTATAAATTAAGAAATATATTAGCAGAAAAATTAGGATTAAGTGTAAAATCTGAAGATAATGAATTTAAATTTCAAAAAATATTTAAACTTGATACTGCTTATAAAACTCCTAAATGGGTTATTAATCTTAGGAAAAATCATAAGAAAGAAATAAAAAATATTTTAGATTTACAAAATAAGATTATTGGAAATTTAAAAATGATAATGAAAAAATAGTAAAATTTGTATATTTTAATTTCTTATATTTATTATTAAAAATGTTTTTTATTTTTAAAATTTATATAACATAAACTAAAATATAAATTTAATATTATATTAAAAAAAATAAAACTAAATTAAAAAGTATTTTAAGAATTAAAACAAAAAAAAAAATAAAAAACCTCAAATTTTTAAATAAAAAAAATAATCTCATTTAAAAACTTATAAAAACTTCATTAAAAAAAAACATCAATAAAAAGAAAAAATTTTTTTTATGGAGCAACACCAAATAAACAAATAAAGCAATGTAAAGTATTATTTTCATATTTAACTGTAATTGAACCATCAGTATTAGGATTCCATAAACAAGTAGAACTAAAATGTAAAGATGCATCTCCTTTTTGGAAAATTGTACCATTACAAATAAATTTAAATCCTCTTTGTTGAGAATGAAGTGTTTTAATTATTTCATCACTTATTTGATTACACCAACTTTGGGCTTCTTTTTGATCATAATTTTTGTCTTCTAAATATTTTTTTATTATTCCATCTACTGTTTCTGTTAATTCGTTTTTTATTGCAGAAAATTGAAGTTCTGTTGCCATTTTTTTTTATATATAGTTTTTTTTCTTAGATTTTTTTTTATTTTTTGTTTAATTTTTTTTAATTTATGAAGCTTTCAATTAATATTTTTTTAATTTTATTTTATTAATTTTTTTAAAAGGATGACAACGAAAAAAAAAGGAAAAAACTTAAATTTTAAAGTAGAAACTAATAATCAAGAATTAATATCAAAAATATGGAAAGATGACATATTAAATAATTGGGAAGAATATAGAGATTTTATATTAATAAAAGAAACAAGAGAATTAGTAAGTAAAGAAAATTTAGATTTATTAAGTAAATCAATTCAAACAAATAAAGAACAAATAATATCTCTTTGGAAATTAGGATTACCAAATTGGTTAAGAAAAAAAATGTGGAAAACAATAATTCAAGATAAATGTGAAATATGTGAAAATTTATATAATAATTATGTTAAATTAATGAAAGATGAACTTGATTTAAAATTTCAAAATTTTCATAATACATTTAATCCAAGAAAAAGTATAACAAGTTTATTAAATGAGAATACAAAAGCAACTCAAAATGATATAATAAAACATATTGATAAAATAATAAAAAAATTTTCAGTTTTAAATTTAATTGAAAATAATAATACATTTAAAAAAGATATTTATACTATCATAAAAGCATTTACTTTACATCGTCCTGATATAATTTATACAAATCATATTGCATATATTATTACTATTTTTTATTTAAATTCTCAAAGTTGTTATGATGCTTTTTATTGTTTTTGTAATTTTATTATTCCTTCTTATTTATTTAAATTTATTATTAAAGATGAAATGTTTATTGAATCTTTTAGTGATTTTTTTAAAACTATTTTTCAGGAAAATTTACCTAAATTAAAAGATTTATTTAAAAAATATGATATTGATGTTAAATTTTTTTTCCATAAATGGATTGAATATTTATTTGTTAAAACTTTTCAATATAATATTGTTTTAAGAATATGGGATAATTTCTTTTTAAAAGGAGAAATTTTTGTTTTTGAAGTTGCTTTGGCAATTTTTACTATTTTAGAAAAAGAATTATTAGAAAAAACTAAATCTGAAGATATTATTGATTTATTAAAAGTTTTTCCTGTTAAACATACTGAACATGAATTATTTGATACTATTGAAAGAATTAATATTACTCATCAATATACTGAATTTTTTGATTCTGGTGATTTAGGAAGAGAAAAAGGAGAATTGTTAAAAGATTTATAAATAACGAAATAATGGAGAAATAGAAAATTTAATAAAGAGTATTTTATTTTGTTATTAAATTTTTTTTTTATAAATTTAAAATCTTGAAAATTTATAGGTTTAAAATTATAATTTTTATTAAATATATCCTTTAAAAAAATTCAATTAATTAAAATTATATTAATTAAATTTTTTTACTTTTTTATTTTTATTTTTTTATTTGAATAAAAATAAATTAAAAAAAATATATATACAAAATAAGGAGTTGAGATTGAATTTAGAACCATATTTAAAAAAAAATAAAAATTTATCTGAATTCGAAAGACAATTATTAGATAATGATGATAATTACATGTTAAATCAAATAAGACCAATATCTTCAAATAATATATCAAAAATACCAAGTAAATATTTACCTAATTTTATTGATGATTTAAATCAAAAAGTAAATAGTGTATTATATTCCTCAATAGCAAATAAATTAAATAAAAAATCTTTAAAAAAAAAACTTTTAATTCAAAAAAGTTTAAATATTAGTAAAAATAATAAAAGTTTTCAAGAACCAACAACAAATTCTTTATATTTAAAAAGAGAAAAAGCAGTTATGTTAGAAAAAATAAAAAAAAATATTGATGAATATAAATTTGAAAAGAATAAACAATATAAAATATTAAAAGAAAAAAATAGAGTTTTTAGAAAACAATTAAAAAATTCTTTTAATAAACAAATGGAAAAATTTTATGAACCAATGAATGAACAAAGAATAAATGATTTTTCAAGAATATTAAATAAATGTATGAGTGAGAGAATAATAAGAAAAGATAATTTTAATATACCAAAAGTAAAATTAAATATAAGAAATGTATATTCAAGATTATATCATAATACAGTTTTTTTAAGAGATAGAATGAAAAATAATAAAAAATTAAATTTAATGAATAGTAATTTAAGTAATAGTTTTAATGAAAGTGATACTTTCAATTCTGATATGAAAAGAGAAAAAAATTTTAAAATTAAAAATATAATAAAAAATTCAAATGGAAAAGAATTTACAACAAAAATAACACCAGAAATAAAAAGAAAATGTTTTTTAAATTATTCAGGAGGACCAATTAAAAATAATTTATATAACATAAATGTAAATAATAAAGAATTTGATAATAAAAAATATTTAATAACATTAAATAAATTAATTGATGAAAATGGAAATAATAATTTACAAATTGCAGTAAAAAGACATTTAATTGAATTTGTTCAATATTTCATAGATAAAAAATTAGATATTAATTATCAAAATAATTTTGGTGATACTGCTTTACATATAGCAATGGTTGAAGAAAATTTAGATATTATACAATTATTATTAAATAATAATGCTGATTTATTAATTAAAAATAATGAAAGAAAAACTCCTTTTGATTTAGCTTCAGGTGAGATTAGAAAAGTATTTAATTTAGAATCTTTGATATTAGAAAAAAAAAGAAAATAAATTTTCAAAAAAAAATTGTAAATTTTTAATTATAATACTTTATATATATCTAAAAAGTGTTTTTTTATAAAATAAACTAAAAAAAATATTTAAACACAATAAAAAAAAACCATAAAAAAAATATTTAAAAAAAAATAACCTCTTGTAAAAAATTTAAAAAATTAAAAATAAAAAAAAAAAAACAAACTTTTTTTAAAAAAAAAAAACAAAGAAACAAAAAAAATTAAAAAAAAAATATTAAATATCATATTATCATATCTCAAAAAAAAAAAAAAAAATAAAAATTTTATTGTCCACCATAAGCTTTTTGTTTAGCTTCTTCATAAGTCATATAACAACCAGAACACATTTTAGCATTAGTAACAGAAGAACTAGGTTTAACACATTTTGAATGAATATGATTACATTTTTCAACAATAACTGGCATATTATCTCCATA
>JAEEGL014673912.1_pt1 | contig 13613 bp, 10 predicted proteins | sample 9134231 | NCBI WGS metagenome assembly JAEEGL01 (sample SAMN16246548, study PRJNA631951) | gut metagenome | biome: gut microbiome; feature: rumen; material: fiber-attached | host: Bos | place: Iran: Karaj | collected 2018-10
TCTATTTTTGTAAATTGCTTACTCGTTCCGTCGGAGAAATAGATATCGCCGCCTTGAACGTAGTAGTAAGGACCGCTTTTATCGATAGAATATATTTCGTTGTCGACCACCTCGCAAGAAACGGTGCCGGAAAGACCGACTTGACCGTTCGTGACGGCCTTCGGCGCGCCGAAAGCAATGGTCAGATGGAAGAACAAAAACGCGAGGAATAAAATCGCCCACAAAGATCCCCAGAACGGGCGGCAGCGATTGATAAGGCGGAGTTTGTTACAGCGGGGGTAGAGCCAATAACGGAAGCGCAAGTGATATTCCATAACCCCTTCTTCCATCATAAGACGGTTGTTACGGGTGAACTTGGTATTCCTTTTTACAACGATTTTTTCGTTTCTTTTACGGCCAACGTCGTAGTCTGATACGTAGTCCTGCTTCTCCATGCTCCAAACGGTGTTGCCGTCGTACATTTTATGTACGGGCGCATTGGGCGCTTGGGCTTTGTTTTCTTTTACCGGGACCCATCCGAACGGCGCATAAAAACAAAGTAGTTCACGAAAAATCACTTTCGTATCGTAAGCTCTCGTCAAATATTCATTGACCATAAACGCACACACTCCCACTTATAATATGTTATTATCATTCTAACATCTATTTATTTCAATGTCAATACCGAATAACGAAAAATCGCGCGTTTGCGAAAAATGTTTTTTCTATGAAAAAAGAAGAAAAAACGATCAAATAAAGAGCCAAACGAATTTTTCTACGACCCAGATCAGCGCGAGTACGATAACGGGTAAAAAGAGATAGGTAACGAGCGAATTTTTACCCATGATGGCGAGCGGACGAAGGGGCAAAATACAGACTTCCGACTTAGAACGGGTCTTTCTGTCGGCGTAAAGCATACCGCCGAGCACGCCGCCGAGAATAAAGAATCCCATATGCGGGAACAGCGGCTCGAAGTTCTGCACCAGGTTCATCCCGTGTCCGTTATAGACAAGCAGAGCCAAAATATCGTTTTCTATATCGGCGACGCCGCGGACGAAATAAGAAAAATAGTACGTAAGGCCGACCGCGCCGATGGTAAGACCGATCACCGTTCTGAGCCACGTGGGCATCCGTATCAAGTCGCAGATATCCCAAAAAATCACGCAGATGGTAAGTACGTTGATGATGTTAAATATAAAATAACTCGTAACGAGGGTCGGGAAGAAGACGTGAAGCAGCGCAAAAACGCCCATATAGACGCCGCACAGCACCACCATTTTTATCGTCCTTTTCAGACTGCTGCCGGATAAAGAACAGCTTATGCCGGATAAAAACGAAAAGATAAAAAGACCGAACGGCTGGATCCCGATACGAAAACTGCTGTTTAAATAAGCGCGAAGCACGTTATCGGCAAACCAGATCATGGCCGGCGTTTTGAAATCGAAAAAGCCGAGTTGAAAACCGAAATTGACGACGTGGTCGAGCGTCACGAACAACATAAGCGCCCCGCGGAACAGATCCAGTTCCCACACGCGGGGTCTCGTACCGGTATTATAATGAGTCAAACCGTGAAAAAAGCGATACAGCGCGCCCGTTTTGTGCGGGCGTTTTACTACCTTCGGCGCTTTTTGCTCTGCGGAAACAGTTCTCGATGCCTTCGTATCCATACATTCTATTATATCCGAACGGAAAAAGAAAATCAACTGTTTTGTTTTCCATTCGCTTTTCGGTGAGCGGTCGAAAGAAGACGAACGGGAGAAGGAGCCTTTTTCCGCCCTCTTCATCACGAAAACAGCAAAGGTTCTCTTTCGTCGAAAAAATTCGACAAAAACTTCTTTACGTACCATAAATAGGACATTATAAGACATATTTTTCATAATTATGCGCATCTGTAAATTGAACAATCAATGAAAATATGCTACTATGTTCACATCAACAATCTATAATAAAAAAAGAGGGTTTTAAGGGGGTGAACGAGTATTATTATAGATAAATTGGAAGTCACGACCGGCGCGATCTTCGACTATGAAGAGATCGTCTGCAAGCGTCCGTTCGATCCGGGTATCAAACCGAAAGTCGAAAAAGAATTGCGCGGCGTGAACAAGAGGGAACAGCGTTTGATCTATACCGATGAAAAAAGCGGAAAAGAACTTCTTCTTTTTATTGAAGAAGGGTACGTTTTCGGGCTTATGCGTATATGGTTTTTGAGAGGGATATGCGAATTGAAGGATTATTCGGAAGAGATGGAGCGGAACGGAGCGATCAAAAAGTGGTTGGAGGTCGAGATCCCGTAGACTGGGACGCGAGTAAGATGGAGGAGCTGCTTAATAGCTACCGCGATCGCGCCTATAAATGCGCCGTACTCGGCGAAAAGGACGAGCGGCTGAAATTGCTGGACAGCTGTCTGGACGCACTCCTACCTTACGAGCGAGACCTGATCGACAGTTTATGCGCAAAGCGCGTATCCGAACAGACGTACGCGCAACACGCCGGTATTACGCGTTATCGCGTGCGCTGTGAAAAAGCGCGGATATTATCCGCCATGGCGTCGGTTTTTACCGAATACTACCGAGCGAAAGCGTCGGTCGATCCCACGTGACACGCAAGAAAAAAGAAGCGGCGTAGCAAAACAAGCTACGCCGCGGAAAAACCTATTGTAATTCGAGTTTATAAGTTTATGACTCCACGATCTCAAACGCGCCGTCTTTATAAACGCGCAACGTAACGGACGGACGGGACAATACGACCGCTTTGCCGTCGAAAGAAGCAAGGCACTCGCCGCGAAACTCGTCGCGGTATTTCTTTCTGATCGCGCCGAGTTTCTTATAATGAGTCAAAATCTCGTCGTCGATATCGTTCCAAGGGAACGGACGACGATTGAACGGATCTTCGAATCCTTGCAAACCCACTTCGTCTCCGTAATACAAAGAAGGTACGCCCGGCAGAAAGTATTGCAGAGCGGACGCGGCCAAAAGCCGCTTCTTTCCGAGCGCGTATTCTTCGTGCGTAAGTCGATAACGGCGACGCTCCTCTCTGTCGGTCGGTCTCGCCGCGCCGGAAAGCACGTTGATGGCGCGCACGGTGTCATGACTGCCGATCAACGTCAAACAGCAATCGAGAGCAAAACCGGGATAGTTTTCCGCAAGGTCGTTGACCTTATTGCAAAAAGCCTGTCCGTCTCCGCGCAGAAGATAATCGAGAATGGCCTCTTTATAGACGTAGTTCATCACGCCGTCCAGTTGATCGCCTTGAAAATAGCGTCTTTCTTCGCCGTAACTGACTTTGGTACTGGCGTCTTCCCACACTTCTCCGATCACGACCGCATTGTCGTCGGCGTTCTTGATAGCGGAGCGGATATCGTCCAAAAAGACGTCGGAAAGTTCGTCCACGACGTCCAGTCTCCACCCCCGAATACCCTTTTTCGTCCACTTTTTCAGAACTTTATCTTCGATCATCCGTTGATAACCGACCGCGTCGCGCGCAATGGTCGGCACGCAACCGATCCCCCACCAACAATTATAAACGTCGGGAAAGCTCTCGAACGTGTACCAGTCGTAATAGGGGCTCGTCGGCCCTTGATAGGCACCCGGTCCGGGGAAGCGGCCGTTCTTATTGAAGTACACGCTGTCCGATCCGGTATGATTGAACACCCCGTCCAAAATGACGGCCATATCCTTCTTCTTGGCTTCGGCGATCAACTTTTCCAATCCCCTTTCACCGCCGAGCATCTCTTCCACTTGAGTATAATCGGCCGTGTCGTACCGATGATTGCTGTTGCTCTTGAAGACGGGCGATAGATACAGCGCAGTCACGCCGAGAGAAGCTAAGTAATCCAGTTTTTCGATAATACCGGCGAAATTTCCACAATAAAAATCGTTCGCGCGGTAGACGCCGCTTGCGTCCGTCTCGCCCACTTCGTCCGTCCATTCTTTATAGACGCCGACGCGCGGCATGACGATCTTGCCCGCCTTGCAAAAGCGGTCGCAAAAGATATGATAGACCAAGCCGCCTTTAATAAAGTCCGGCGTGGTATATGCGTTTTTGTATACCGTAAGCTGCCATTCGGGAAGCCAATCTCCCGTAATAAGTTTTCCTTCCGCGTCTCTTCCGCAGAAAAGAACGCCGCCGGGAACGTATACTTCAAAGCGGTAAAAATATGTGCCTTCGCGCTCGATAAAAAAATCGCAAAGGTATTCTTCGTACTCTCCCAAAGCGTCGTTCAGACGAAAATCGAACCGAAGCGTATGTTCGTGACGACGCACGAAAGCGGCTACGCCGGACGCGCGAACGCTTTTTTTGACCAGTATACGAAAAGATACCTTTTGGCGGGTGCTGACCGCGCCAAAAGGTATTTTATGTTGCGTGCTTCGAGAATCAAAAAGGATATCAGCCATCGACTTTGGTAAGGTTCCAGATGCGGGTCGCATACTCTTCGACGCTTCTGTCCGCAGCGAAGAATCCGGCTTTCGCGATGTTGACCAGGCTCATACGGCCGAAACGATACTTGTCGAGGTAAGCCGCGTTGACGCGAGCCTGCGCGTCGCAATAGGAAGAAAAATCGGCAAGACACAGATAGGGATCGGCCACGCCGTTTCTTCCGATGGTAAGAGCGTCGGCGATCTCACTGAAATTTACGCCGCCGATACCGTCGCGCATACGGTCGATGATGGATTTGATCCTGCGATCGGTCGCATAATAGGACGTCGGGTTGTACCCTTCACGGAGCAAGCGGTTGACTTCTTCGGTCAGTAAGCCGAAAATGAAGATATTTTCATCTCCTACTCTCTCATGGATCTCCACGTTGGCGCCGTCCATCGTGCCGAGGGTCACCGCGCCGTTGATCATAAACTTCATATTGCCCGTACCGCTGGCCTCTTTGCCGGCGATGGATATCTGCTCGGAAATTTCGCTTGCGGGCATAATGATCTCGGCAAGAGAAACGCGATAGTTTTCTAAGAAAACGACTTTCAGTTTCTTATTGACGTCGGGATCGTTATTGACGACGTCGCCGATGGTGCAAATAAGGCGAATGATCTGTTTAGCCATATAATAGCTGCTGGCCGCCTTCGCGCCGAAGATATAAGTGTGCGGAACGATATCCAGGTTGGGATCCGCCTTCAATCTGTTATACAAGTCGAGAATGTGAAGGGCGTTCAAAAGCTGGCGCTTGTACTCGTGCAATCTCTTGACCTGTACGTCAAAGATGCTATCCGGATCGACCTTGACGCCGTTGGCTTGCTCGATATAATCGGCAAGACGGATCTTGTTCTTTTTCTTGATCTCGAACAGTCTGTCAATGACGGAGTGGTTATTTTGATACTTCAAAAGATCTTCCAATCTTTCCGGTTCTTTCAACCAAGAATCGCCGATAAGGTCGTGCAAAAGCGCGGCGAGATCAGGGTTGGCTTCTCCCACCCATCTGCGGTGCGTGATACCGTTGGTCACGTTCGTAAACTTTTCCGGAGCCACCTTATAGTAGTCTGCGAAAATGTCGTTAATAAGGATATTGCTATGCAGTTGCGAAACGCCGTTGACGGTATGCGACGCGGCCAAAGCGAGGTTGGCCATACGAATAATCCCGTCGCTCATAATGGCGTTTTGGGCTATCTTATCCCAACAATCGGGATACACTTTCCATAGTTCCGCGCAGAAACGTTGATTGATCTCGTTGACGATCTGGAAGATACGTGGCAGTAAAGATTTAAAGAGGTCTTGCGGCCATACCTCGAGCGCTTCGCTCATGACGGTGTGGTTGGTGTAAGAAATAACTTCGGTGATGATCTTCCAGGCGTCGTCCCAAGAATAGCCGTAGTCGTCCAAAAGGATACGCATGAGTTCCGGTATGCAAAGAGTCGGATGGGTATCGTTGATATGGATTGCGACTTTCTCTCCCAGATTATCGAGAGAAGGATTGTATTTCAGATGCTTTTTCAGGATGCTCTGAATGCTCGCGCTGACAAAGAAGTACTGCTGACGGAGTCTGAGCGACTTGCCTTCATAGTGGTTATCTGCGGGATACAAGACCTTACTGATGGACTCAGCCATGGCTTTGGCTTCGATGGCCTTGATATATTCGCCGCGAGAAAACATCTGCATATCGAAGTCCTGCGGGGCGCGGGCGCTCCACAAACGGAGAGTATTGACCGCGTCGCTGTCGTAACCGGTGATGTTCATATCGTAGGGCACGGCCAAAATGGTCGTAGCGCCGACTTGACGGCATTTCAGATTGCCGGTAGACCAGTCTTCTTCCACGTGTCCGCCGAACTTGACTTCAAAAGTATCATCCGGGCGTGGATTGAGCCATACGTCGCCCTCTTTCAGCCATTCGTCCGGCATTTCCATCTGCCAGCCGTCCACGATACGCTGACGGAAAATACCGTAGTCGTAACGGATACTGAATCCGCCTGCGGCGTACCCGAGGGAAGTAAGACTATCCATATAAGCGGCGGCAAGACGGCCCAGCCCCCCGTTACCTAAGCCGGCGTCCGGCTCGATGGCCATCAGATCGTTGATATCGAAGCCCATTTCTTTGACCGCTTCTGTGGCTTGCTGCAACCATCCGCAGTTATACAGATGGTTCCTCAGCGACCGACCGAGCAAAAACTCCATGGACATATAGTAAACCTGTTTTTTACCTTGCGCGCGGACCTGTTTTTTAAACACGGTACGCTTCTTCGTAGTTAAACCTTTGACGACCAGGCAAACGGCCCGATACATCATTTGTTCACTCGCCTCGTCGTATTTCACGCCGAAGGTCTTTGACAGCTGATCTTCGATGAGACTTCTGAACTCTTGCTTTGTTAATTCCATAATTACCTTTACCTTATTATATTTTCTTTATCTTTTGTATTTTTTCGTCGTTATTTGACGATGCTTTTATAGAGATCGATATACTTGGCGGCCGATTGTTCCCACCCGTATTCTCCGGTCATCGCATTCTTGACGCAGGCCGTCCACTCTTCCTTATTATAATAGGTGCCCACGGCGCGGTGGATGGCGTCTAACATATCGTACGCGTTATACGTCTTGAAAGTGAAGCCTCTGCCTGACTTTTCGACCGGATTGAACGGAATGACGGTGTCTTTAAGTCCGCCCGTTTCGCGCACGATCGGCACGGAGCCGTAACGCATGGCTATCATCTGACTGAGACCGCAGGGCTCGAACTTACTCGGCATCAAGAACATATCGCTACCGGCGTAGATCTTGCCGGCGATATCTTTGGAAAAATTGATAACGACGGCGAGCTTATTGCCGTATCTGCGAGCCACCTCTTGCAACGCCGTTTCATACTTCCAGTCTCCGGTACCGAGAATAGCCAGTTGAATATCCATAGAAAGGATGTCGTCGATGACTTCCATAACGAGATCAAGGCCTTTTTGCCCGGTCAAACGCGTGACCATACCGATAAGCGGTTTGTCGGGGGCGACGGGCAGATGCAACATTTCTTGCAGTCCCGCTTTGTTGGCGGCGCGCTTTTTCAGCGAACGTACGGTATAGTTTTCGAAAAGGGCTTTGTCCGTCTTCGGATCGTATACGTCTGTATCGATGCCGTTGACGATACCGGAAATCTTATACGCTCTGCGAGAAAGGATATCTTCCAATCCGTACGCAAAATAAGGACTCATGATCTCGTTGGCGTATGTCTGGCTGACCGTCGTTACTCTGTCGGCGCCTTCGATACCTGCTTTCAACATATTGGCGCAATTATTATATTCCACCATACTTTCGTATGCGGACGGAATGCCGTATACTTCCTGAATGCAGATCCTGTCCATATTGCCCTGGAACTCGATATTGTGAATGGTAAGAACGGTTTTGATCCCGCCGTACGTGCTGTCGCCGCGGAAAAACGCGTCGAGCATAACGGGGATAAGTCCGGTTTGCCAATCGTTGCAATGGATAACTTCCGGTCCGAAGTCCATCAAGGGGATCAATTCGAGTACGGCTTTGGAAAAGAACGCGAACCTTTCGCCGTCGTCATAGTGTCCGTAAGGCGCGCTCCTCTTGAAATAATATTCGTTATCCACGAAATAATAAGTCACGCCGCGATAGATGCAACGGAACAATCCGGCATACTGTTGACGCCAACCCAAAAATATGATCTTGCTCCCCACGAATTGCATAGTCTGACGAAAATCGGCGCCGATACCTTCGTACAAAGGCATAACGACGCGCACGTCCTGACCCGCTTTGTTCATGGCGTACGGAAGGGCCTGACTGACGTCGCCCAATCCACCCGTTCTCAAAAACGGACCGGCTTCACTTGTCGCAAACAGAACTCTCATGTTTTCCTCCTTTTTATCTTGGGATTATACTCTTTTACCTTTGACGATAACGATAGGATAGGTCGAGAAACCGGCTATCTCACGATCGTCGCTGATAACGACGTCTTTGTCGGTAATGGCGTACTTGACGGTGGAGTTCTTACCCACGACGCCGTTTTCCATAATAATGGAATTCTTGACTACCGCGCCCTCTTCGATACGAACGTTACGGAAAAGAACGGAATTTTCGACCGTTCCGCTGACGACGCAGCCGTCCGCAAGAAGGGAGTTTTTGACGTTCGCGCCCGCTTTATACACGGTGGGCACGCTGTCTTTAACTTTGGTGTAGATACGGTGGTCTCTACTGAACAGTTCGTGACGGACGTCGTCGGAAAGCAAATTCATGCTTTCGTTATAATAGGTCTTAACGTCGTCGATGATGGCCGCGTAAGACTCGATCTTGAGCGCGTACACTTTCTTTTCCGCCACCAGGTGAAACAGAATGTCTTTTTCAAAATCGACCTGTCCGCGGGCGTATGCCTTTTGGACCAGTTCGATCAAGAGATCCTTCTTGATAAGGTATGTGTTGAGCGAAATTTCTTTCTTTTCTTCCCCCGCCATTTCGGTCTCGTAAATGTCGGTGACGAGGCCGTCTTTTCCCGTTTCGATGACCGCACGACGGGAAGACGTGGTAAAGCCGTCGTGACTGAGCATGGTCAGCTCCGCGCCGCTCTCGATATGCTTTTCGTACATTTTGCCGAAGTCGATATTTGCCGCGATATCACAGTTGGTGATGACCACGTACTGCTCCGGACTATGATGCAAAAAGCTCATAATACTGTAGATGGCTTCTATCTTGCCCTTATAGACCTCGCGCGAAGAATTATAAACAAAAGGCGGAAACACGCTGATACCGCCGTGCTTACGGTTGAGGTCCCAGTCTCTGCCTTGACGGATGTGATCCATAAGAGACTGATAGTTGCTTCTGGTGACGATACCCACCTGAGTGATACCGCTGTTGACAAGGTTACTTAAAGTAAAATCGATCAAACGATACCTGCCGCCGAAAGGCAAGGACGCGGTGGTACGGTGCAAAGTCAATTCGTTCAGTTTGCTTTCGTTGCCCGACGCAAACAAAATACTCATCATGTTATTCATTGTTCTCAGCCTCCTATCATTTCGCCTTCGCGGACGACGCTGTTCTTTTCGAGTTCCATTTCGGGGCCTACGACGGCGATCTTCCATTCGCCGGCCACAGGGCCTTCTTGCGGCGCGCCGATGACGCAGTTCTTACCGACGACGGTGTTCCAACCGACGATAGCGTGGGATACCCTCGCATTTTCGCCGATATAGGCGCCCGGCATGATGATACTGTCTCTTACTTCGGCGCCCTTCTTGATCAAAGCGCCCTGATAAATGACCGACTTCGCCACGTTGCCGCGGATAGAACAGCCTTCGCTGATGATACTGTCGGTGATGACCGCTTCGTCGCCGATATACTGCGGCGGGAGAGCGGTATTACGCGCGTAGATCTTCCAGTTGCGATCATTGATCTCCAATCCGCTTTTGGGATTGAGAAGATCCATATTGGCTTCCCAAAGAGAACTGATGGTCCCGACGTCTTTCCAATAGCCGGAGAAGTCGTACGCAAAAAGTTTTTGGCCGTCGGCAAGCATATTGGGGATGATGTTTTTACCGAAATCGTTTGCGGAATCCTTATCCTCTTCGTCGCGGATGAGGTAGTCGCGGAGTTTGCTCCAAGTAAAGACGTAGATACCCATGCTGGCTTTGGTGCTCTTCGGATGTTTGGGCTTTTCTTCGAATTCATAGACGCTGCCGTCCGGATTGGTGTTCATGATGCCGAAGCGGCTGGCTTCTTCCAGACTGACCTCCAATACGGCGATGGTGCAGTCGGCCTTGTTCTTTTTGTGCGCGGCCAGCATTTCGGCATAGTCCATTTTATAAATATGGTCGCCGGAAAGAATGAGCACGTATTCGGGATCGTAACGATCGATAAAATTGATATTCTGATAGATCGCGTTGGCCGTGCCTTTGTACCACTCGCCCGACTTGCCGCGTTGATAAGGCGGAAGCACGAACGCGCCCCCGTTCAAGCGGTCGAGGTCCCACGGTTGGCCGTTGCCGATGTACTGGTTGAGTTCAAACGGCTGATACTGCGTCAAAACGCCGATCGTGTCAATACCGGAATTGATGGTATTGGAAATCGGGAAGTCGATGATACGATATTTCCCGCCGAACGGAACGGCCGGTTTCGCCACGTCTTTGGTGAGCACACCCAACCTCGTTCCCTGGCCACCTGCAAGCAGCATGGCCACACACTCTTTCTTTGTGGACAACATTTGCTTTCTCTCCTTATTTCGTTTTCTTATTTTCGGTTTCCTTTGTTTCTTTTTCGGGCGTCGTGTCGACAAGTACGATATCGTCCTCTTCTTCGTACTCTTCTTTCAGGCGAATAAACATCGCCGAGTTGGCCTTAATGTCGACTTTAAGCGACTGCTTTTTGCCGTGATTTTCTTTGTTGACGGTCTCGTACGTCAAGCCTTCCGGCACCTTGCCGCCGTACTTTTCGCTTTCGGTGTGAAGGGCGACTTCGTACAGGCCCTTTTTATCCACGCCGAATTCGTATCCGTCGCGCTCGGCCATGGAGAAGTTGGCGACGAAGATCAAGCTGTCGCCGTTCTTGGCATAACGGGTAAAGACGATAATATTCTGCGTATTATCGTCGACCACCGTCCACTTAAAACCGTCGTACGTATTGTCTTGTTCATACAAGGATTTGTTATCGAGATAAAAATGGTTCAGGTCTTTCACAAATTCGCGGAAAGAAACGTGCGCGGGATAGTCGAGAAGGAGCCAGTCAAGTTGCTTTTTGTTATCCCATTCGATAAACTGCGCGAATTCGTTGCCCATGAAGTTGAGCTTTTTGCCCGGATGCGCCATCTGGTAAGAAAGCAAGGTCTTGAGCCCGGAAAACTTATCTTCGTACCCGGTGGGGATACGCCCGATCAGGCTGAGTTTGCCGTGCACGACTTCGTCGTGGGAGAACGGAAGAACGTAATTTTCGCTGAAAGCGTACGTAATGGAAAAGGTTATTTTATTATGCGCGCCGCTGCGGAAATAGGGGTCGATCTTGATATAGTCGAGGATGTCGTTCATCCAACCCATGTTCCACTTATAATTAAAGCCCAATCCGCCCAGCTTCGGGGGCATGGTCACCATCGGGAAAGCGGTGCTCTCCTCGGCGATCATGACCGTATCGGGATGGCGGGAGAGGATATTTTTATTCAACGTCTGTAAGAAGTAAATGGCTTCAAGGTTGTATTCTCCGCCGAAATCGTTGGGTTGCCACTCGCCCTCTCTTCTGTCGTAGTTCAGATAAAGCATACTGGCCACGGCGTCCAAACGAATGCCGTCGATATGATAATAGGTCAGCCAAAAGTCGATGGCGCTGATCAAGAAAGAACGCACCTGCGGCTTATTGAAGTCGTAAACACGGGTGCCCCAGCTCTTATGTTCTTGCTTATACACGTCGCCGTATTCGTACAGACAGGTGCCGTCGAATTCGTACAAGCCGAAAGCGTCCTTCGGAAAGTGACTGACGACAAAGTCGAGAATAACGCCGATGCCCGCTTTATGGAAAGCGTCGACAAGCGCCATAAAGTCATGCGGCGTGCCGTATCTCGAAGTGGGAGCGTACAGCCCCGTCGTCTGATATCCCCAGCTTCCGTCGAAAGGATGTTCGGTGATCGGTAACATTTCTACGTGAGTATACCCCATTTCTTTGACGTACGCGACCAGTTCTTTGGCGTCGTCAAGATAGGAATAATAATTACCGTCGTCGTGTTTTCTCCAAGAACCGAGGTGCACTTCATAAATATTCATCGGAGAAGTATACGTATTGGCGACCGAACGCGCTTTCATGTAATCGCCGTCCTGCCAAACGTAACCGTTGATATCGTAAATTTTGGACGCATTAGCCGGCATGGTCTCGCTGTGCGTCGCGAACGGGTCGGACTTTAAGCGGATCGCGTGGTCTGCGCCTTCGATGCTGAACTTATAAGTGGAATATTTTTTCGCGCCGCGTACGTACCCTTCCCATATACCGGACGCCGCTACCCGTTCCATTCTGTCGACGTCTCTGTTCCAATCGTTGAAATCGCCGACGATGGAAACGGAAAAAGCGTTGGGCGCCCACACTCTGAACCGCCAACACTTCTTGCCTTCGTGTTGCACGTATTGCGGCATAAAAAAGCGATATGCTTCAAAGTTTGTTCCTTCGTTAAAAAGGTAAACCGGATAATCGTAGTTCTTCATAGTTCAGCCTCCGTCATCGTTTCCGTCAGGGCGAATCCCCGCGGCAAAATGACCCTCTTTAGTTTTTCTCGGAAAATGCTCTCGTCATATTCCGCTCCGAACAGCGCGCTCCCGCTGCCCGTCATTCCGCAAGCAAAGCCCGCGGCTTCCAGTATCTTACGTCCCACTCCGATCTCGGGTGCCAATATGGTCGCCGCCCGCTCGAGAGCGTTTTTGAATACCGGAGGTTCTTTCCGCTTCAGCGTCTCCGTCAGGGCGTCTATGTCCCCTTCCTCGCCGCCTACGCGATCGTACAAAGCAAAGCATTCCGCAGTGGATACCCCTTTCGGAGGAAGTAACAACGCAAGGTACAACCGAGGAAGTTTTTGCGGAGATATCTTTTCGCCTTTTCCGGACACTCTGGCGCAACCGCCCACGTATTGAAAAGGCACGTCGCTCCCAACGGAAAGAAGTACGGAAGCGTCGATCTTTCCCAATCCGAATTCGGCTTCGAACGCCCTCGCGACACCCGCCGCATCCGCGCTCGACCCGCCCAGGCCCCTTTTTTCGGGGATCCGTTTACAGATCATTATATCCGCGCCGGTCGTCATATATGACTCTTGCAAGATCCGAGCCGTCAAAACGCTCGTATCCCGCTCGTACACGCCCTCGCGCCCTTCGTACGATACCCGTATCTCCTTATCCTTTCGGGCAGAGACCGTTACCGTATCGCCGAGATCGCAACAAGCATATATCCCGTCCAGCAAATGCTTCGGTCCGTCCAGCCCAACAACGTTGAGCGCCAGATTGACCTTCGCGCGCGCAAAAACACTTTGCATATTAATATTATAATTTATATATATGTGGAAGTCAATAAAAAACAGACCGCCCAAACGGCGTTTTTTCAAAGGAATTTTACCCGCATAAGTCCCCTTTCCGCTTATTTTTTACCCGCCGAAAGGTTTTTTCGGAAAACACTTGCCAAGCGGCCCTCTTTGTGTTACAATACCGAAAGTACGGAGGCTTAGCTCAGCTGGTTAGAGCGCACGCTTCACA
>JAEEGL014816406.1_pt1 | contig 13613 bp, 12 predicted proteins | sample 9134231 | NCBI WGS metagenome assembly JAEEGL01 (sample SAMN16246548, study PRJNA631951) | gut metagenome | biome: gut microbiome; feature: rumen; material: fiber-attached | host: Bos | place: Iran: Karaj | collected 2018-10
GCCTCCACCGGACGTTATCCGGCATCCTGCCCTGTGAAGCCCGGACTTTCCTCACCCCGCGCAGATCTGCGTCCGGCAAAGCCGGAATATTTCTTTCGCAGCCCCTGCGATATTAAGGGCGCGGCCATCCGCTTCAGTCACAGCTTAAAATCCATTATGGAAAACCGATCTTCTCAGCATTTCCCAAAGCTTATCAGACCGGGAACATGGAGCCTCCCACAAACTCCCGGATAATGGAATTGTTCGGAAGATTCTCACTGGTCACTCCCACAAAGTAATCCAGGAACTTAAGCAGCCTCTTGGCCTCCAGATATTCGCTGTCCTCCTTGCCTATCGCAAAGAGAAGAGGCTCCGCAAACTGCTTGAGCACTGACAGCTCATAGACAAGAGCGGAGTTGAACATCGCATCGGCCGACTCCTGGAAGGGAAAGATGTACTCTTCCTCTCCCCTTCTTACCGAATTCCACATGGCAAGGGTATTCCTTGCAGAGGTTCCCCTGGTCCTGTGATCCCTCACCATCCTCCTTATAAGCCTTCCGTCGGTGGTGGCTATCCTGTTGTGCTCATCGACATTGAGAGTGGTCAGGGAGCTGATATATATCTTGTACTTGCTTTCTCTGGGAAGGGCATAGGACATTTTCTCATTAAGCCCGTGGATACCCTCCAGCACAAGGATGTCCTCCGCTCCCAGCCTCTTGTAATTGCCCAGATACTCTCTGCTTCCGGTCTTAAAATTAAAGGTGGGAAGCTCAACCGTCTCGCCGGAAAGAAGAGCCGTCATATCCCTGTTAAAGCCCTCCGTATCTATGGCCTCGAGGCATTCAAAATTGTACTTTCCATCCTCATCCAGAGGAGTATCCTCCCTGTTCTTAAAATAGTCATCCAGCGCTATAGGATGAGGAATAAGGCCGTGAGCCCTGAGCTGAACGCTGAGCCTGTGGGAAAAGGTGGTCTTTCCCGAGGATGAGGGCCCTGCGATCATGACAAACTTGACCCCAGGTCTTGCCGCGATATCCTCCGCGATCTTTACTATGTTGCCTTCCTGCATGGCCTCCTGAACCAGCACCAGGTCATTAAAGCCGCCCGAGCAGATTCTGTCGTTGAGATCCCCCACCGTGGCGATCCCCAGCTTCTTGGCCCAGTCCGTGGTCTCCTTCATGGTCCGGTACAGCTTTGCGGGAACGTTTATCTCCGGAACCTTTCCGGGCTCATTTCTGGTGGGAAGCTGCAGTATGAAGCCGTCATCATAGAGCTTTAAGTCATAGCTTGTGATATATCCCGTGCCTGGCACCATATAGCCATAATAGTAATCGTGGTAATCATCTATGCTGTATACATTTACCCTTGAGGCTCTGCGGTAACGAAACAGCTTCTCCTTGTCCCGCATGTTATGGCTTCTGAATATCTCTATCGCATCGTCAATATGATATGACATCTTATTGACGGGGATATCCTCTTCGACAAGCTCATCCATCCTCTGCTTAACCTTTGAAAGGAGCTTCTCATCAAGCACAAAATTCCCTGATGCACTGCAGAAATAACCCTTGCTGATGGAAAACTCTATGTCAAAGTCCTTTATGTTCTCCTCACCGACCACATCGGTAAAGGCCTTTACCAGCAGAAGGCAGGCGCTTCTCTTATAGGTCTGGTATCCGCTCTGATCCTTAAGGGTCAGAAAGGATACGCTGCAGCTTCTGCCCACCTTTTTATTAAGCTCATTGAGCTTGCCGTCGGCAGTGGCAAGAACTATCCTCGAATCGTATTCATGCTGGTGCTCTGCCGCGATCTTCTCAAAGGTGATCCCTCTCGGATATTCCTTCTCTACATTGTTTACCGCGATCTTCAGTTTCTTCTCCAAATCATTCCCCCCCTTTACTGCTAAATAATCATAAACGGTTCCTCCAGGGGATGGGTGATTATCTCCAGCTCCCTGCAGTTTTCGGATATATAATCCCTCATATAATCGATGAACAGCTTCTCGATTCCGTAGTGACCGGCGTCTATAATGGCTATGCCCGCCGCCGTGGCATCGATCCCTTCGTGATACTCGATATCGCCCGTGATAAATACATCCGCTCCCGCGCTTATGGCCTTTTTTATCTCGCTCTTTCCCGAGCCCGGACAAACGGCCGCAAACTCCAGATTCGTATCCGGATCCCCGTATATCCTGACGTGCTCCACACTAAACCTTTCCTTAACATATTCGCAGCATTCCAGAAGGCTCATTATCCTCGGTAGCCTTCCTGTCCTTCCTATGCCTTCCCTCTGTCCGTCCTTCGTAAAGGTAACATCAAGGATATCGGTATTGCGAAGCCCAAGGCTTTCCGCCGCTGCGTCAGCCATCCCGCATATGTCAAAATTCGTATGCATCGCATAATAGGAAATATCACTCTTTATAAGCCTGATCAGTCTTCTTCCGCAGAAATCGTCCGTGTTTACCCGTTTTACAGGCTTAAAGATCAGAGGATGATGGGTGATGAGCATGTCTGCCCCCATCGAAGCCGCTCTGTTTACAACCTCATCGGTAGCATCAAGGGCAATATAGACCCTGTTTACCTCCTTATCCCTTCTTCCGCACAGAAGTCCGCAATTATCCCACTCAAGGGCATATTCCAAAGGAGACAGCTCTTCAAGCAGCTCTATGAGATTCTGAGATTTCATATAACCCTCCGTTATCTGTTCACCGGCCGATCAGAGTATTATCCTCTCTATTTCCACCGGACTTTCCTGCTCCATGACAAACAGCGCTTCCTCGATATATTGAAGCTCAATGCCGATACTCTTCCTTCTTGCGTTGACGCTGTCGCTGTCTGCGGCCTCTTCAAGCTTCAGCCTTATCTCATTGAGTATCCGTCTTTTTTGATAGAGATATCTTAAAAGAACGGGATGTCTTTCCTTTATCAGTATCTTTCCGTACAGATAATAAATCTCTCTGTCCAATCCCATCCTGCCGTGGCGGCATTTAATGACCGGATAGTATTTGTTCTCCTCACAGACCATGTCCTCAGAGATGATGAGATAACCGCTGTCCTCAAGGAAGTGCCGAAGCATTCCCGGCTCCGACTGGGGCTCGAGTATGAACTCTGCGGCAGAGTCGCACACCTCCTTTGAGGTTCTCATTATCTCGGCCATTAACGGACCGCCCATCCCCGCCATGACAATACAGTCCGCATCTCCTTTATTAATACCGCAAAGGCCGTATCCCAAAACTGTCTCTATCCTGTCGGCAAGCCCTGCCTCCTCAATACTCCTTTCAGCGCCCTCAAGGGGGCCGGCATTCACATCGATCGCATAGACAAAGGGCGATATACCCTGCTCTGTCAGATAGATCGCAAGATGGGCATGATCGCATCCCACATCCGCCACTCTGAGGCCCGGAGTGACCATATTGGCTACGGTCATAAGCCTTTCAGACAGCCTGACCATCAGTCCAGATAATCCTTAAGCTTCCGGCTTCTGCTGGGATGCCTGAGTTTTCTTAAGGCCTTGGCCTCTATCTGCCTTATACGCTCACGGGTCACGTTAAACTCTTTTCCTACCTCCTCAAGAGTTCTGGCCCTGCCGTCCCTGAGCCCGAATCTCAGCTCCAGAACCTTCTGTTCCCGCTCCGTAAGTGTCTGCAGCACCTCCGTAAGCTGTTCCTTAAGCAGGGTAAAGGCCGCCGCCTCCGCGGGAACCGGCACATTGTCATCCTGTATGAAATCACCCAGATGGGAATCCTCCTCCTCACCTATGGGAGTTTCCAATGATACGGGCTCCTGTGATATCTTAAGTATCTCCCTTACTCTCTCCACCGGAAGGTTCATTTCCTCAGCGGTCTCCTCGGGGGTGGGTTCTCTTCCGAGCTCCTGCAAAAGCTGTCTGTTAACCCTTATGAGCTTGTTAATGGTCTCCACCATGTGCACCGGGATCCTTATTGTCCTTGCCTGATCGGCAATGGCTCTGGTTATGGCCTGACGTATCCACCAGGTAGCATAGGTTGAAAACTTGTATCCCTTTCTGTAGTCAAACTTTTCAACTGCCTTAATGAGCCCGAGATTTCCCTCCTGAATAAGGTCCAGAAACAGCATGCCTCTGCCGACATATCTCTTTGCAATGCTTACTACCAGACGCAGATTGGCCTCGGCAAGCCTTTTCTTGGCTTCCTCGTCACCCTCCTCCATCCTCTTTGCAAGCTCTATCTCTTCCTCACCCGTAAGCAGCGACACCTTACCGATCTCCTTAAGGTACATTCTTACAGGATCCTCAACGCTTACGCCCTCTAAAACCGTCAGGTCGATATTCTCAACATCAACCTCTTCCTCCTCTGCGGGATTGAAATCCTCATCGTCCACATCCACATCCGCAAGCAGGATATCATCATCGGGCAGAAGATTGTCCTCTTCGGTTATCTGAAGGATATCTATGTTGTTCTGCTCAAGGGTCTCATAGATCTTTTCATAATTATCCTCGGAAAGCTCCATCTCGGAGAACATATCCTGGATATCATTGTTATCTATCACATTTTTCTTCTTATGCCCCAGCTTGACCAGTTCATTCAGTTTTTCGTCGAATACCGACATGTTATTCTCATCCATTCCTTTTCCTCCTCTTTTCGGGATCGTGAAAGTGGTAATACCGTGTTACTATTCACAGCCTTTTGGGCTGTGATAGTAACGGGTTTTGCCATTAAAAATCGCCTTCGGCGATGGGCAAAACCCATCTCAAGCCATAAGTTGTGGCCCGTAATCGCGCAGCAAATGCGCGATTCGGCTGTGAATAGTAACAATGCCGTTACTTTTCGCAGCCCTCCGGGCTGTGTTAATAACGTAATACCATCATGGTCCCTGACCGGTAACCTCTGATTTCATATGTTCAAGCCGCTTCTTTTTGTTAACAGAAAGCTGCATCAAAGAAATATCACCGTGGCTCTGCGACATAAGTACACTTACGCTGTTCTCAAGGATCCTGATCATCAGCTGCTTAAGTGCCCTTTCATCCACCTTTTCCTCCTCCGGCACGGAGGCGTTGAAAATGGATGCCACCTCTTCCCTTTCTCTTTCATCCGTGTAGGAATCAAGGATCGCTCCCGGATTGCTCTCTCCGGCCTCAAGCTGTTCAAACAGCTTTCCGGCCACCTGCCTGTGCAGCCCTTCGCTGAAATCCTGCGCAGAGATCCCTGCCTGTTTAACGTTTCGGTAAAGGCCGGGATTATACGCAAGCAGTGTAAGAAACTGCTTCTGAAGCTCGGAGATATTGTCCTTTACGTGCTCCCTTTCCCCGCTCCGTCTCGGTCTCTCGGGTATGACTATGCTCTCGTTTAAGATAGCCTGTTTTTTAACAAGCTCATTCAAATTCTCCTGCTTTATCCTGAATCTGTCGCATATGCTCTCAAGGTAATTGTCCCGCTCCAGGGGATCCTCGAATCTTAACAGCATCGAGGCTGCTTCCCGAAAGAATCCTGTCTTTCCCGCGGGATCCTTCAGATCGAAGCGTTCCCTCACCCTGTCAAGCTCAAAAAAGAAGCTGTTCAGTGCCTCGTCTATCCTTTTCTGATACGCTTCGCTTCCCTCGGCCTTGATAAACTCATCGGGGTCCTTATAGGGCCGCATATCGATCACCCTGCAGTTGATGCCGGCCTCCCGCAGTATCCCTATGGCCCTGAGAGCGGCATTTATTCCCGGTCCGTCAGAATCATAGCTTAACAGGACCTCCTTCGAATATTTTCCGAGAAGCCTTGCCTGCGCCGGAGTAAAGGAGGTTCCCAGTGAAGCCGCTGCCTGATCAAAGCCCGCCTGATGCAGGGTTATAACATCCAGGTAGCCTTCACAGAGGATGATCTCCTTTTTCCTGGAGCTTCGGACAAGATTCATCCCGTAAAGATTCCTTCCCTTATCAAAGATCTCCGTCTCCGGGGAATTTAAATACTTGGGCTCCCCGGCGCCCATCACCCTTCCGCCAAAGCCAATGATACGGTTTCGTATGTCCATTATGGGAAAAATGACCCTGTTCCAGAACTTATCGGTCATTCCCCTTCTTTCATCTCTGTTGAATATCCCGCTTTTGGACAGCAGATCGTCATCGAAGCCCTTTCCTCTGAGATACTGATAGAGATTATTCGTCCCCGTCTTTGCATAGCCCAGTCCAAAGGCTCTCATGGTGTTATCCAGAAGACCTCTGCCCTTTAAATAGGCCAGTGCCTTCTCCCCCGATCTGTCCCTTAAGGCATAGTAGTAATACCTGCCCGCTTCCTTATTGACCTGGTACAGCCTTTCCCGAAAGCTCTGTTTGCGCCTCTCCTCCGGGCTTTCCTCAGATTCCGGAAGCTTTATTCCCGCCCTGTCGGCCAGATACTGCACAGCCTCCGGAAACGAATAATCTTCATATTCCATCACAAAGGATATGGCGTCTCCGGATTTCCCGCAGCCAAAGCAATGGAACATCTGTTTTACGGGGTGGACCGAAAAGGAAGGAGATTTCTCACTGTGAAAGGGACAAAGGCCGAAATAGTTGCTGCCCTTTTTTTTCAGACTGACATATGAGGAGATCAGATCCACTATGTTATTTGCCTGCCTTACCTCCTCTATGACACCCGGCGGATACATCATGATCTGACCTCACAGTGCCCAGCTCTTCGGCATATATATGCTGTTGAATATATTAATGGCGTATCTGTCGGACATTGAGGAAACAAAGTCACAGACCAGCCTGTCCTTCCCGATATTCTTATCATCCGTTAAGAACCTGTATTCCTCCGGGATGTTCTGAAATTCCCTCAGGTAGTACTCATAGAGGTTTTCCACGAGTTTTTCCGCTTTTTTCTCCTCATGCTTTACTACAGGGTTCAGATAAACATTTTCAAACATGAAGCGCCTCAGCTCAAGGGTTGCCTCATAGATCTCGTCGGACATGGAGATCTCGGGCTTTCCGGAGCTGTTTGTTATGACATCATGAATCATCGTGTCAAGACGCTTTGTTGTAGAGGCTCCGAGGGTATTTCTGAGCTCCTTCGGGATATCCTCCTCGGTCAAGACCTTCGCGCGTATCGCATCGTCCATGTCGTGATGAATATAGGCTATCTTATCTGAGAGTCTTACTATCTTTCCTTCAAGGGTGGAGGGCATGGATCTGGTCTGGTGGTTGAGTATCCCGTCCCTTACCTCCCAGGTAAGATTGAGGCCCTTGCCGTCCTTTTCAAGGAATTCCACCACCCTCAGGCTCTGTTCGTTATGGCGGAAGCCTTCCGCGCAGCACCGGTCAAGAGCCCTCTCCCCCGCATGTCCGAAGGGTGTATGTCCCAGATCGTGTCCCAGGGCGATGGCCTCCGTAAGATCCTCATTAAGCCTCAGCGCCTTGGCTACCGTCCGCGCATTCTGTGACACCTCAAGAGTATGGGTAAGCCTGGTTCTGTAATGATCCCCTTCCGGGGTCAGGAATACCTGGGTCTTGTCCTTTAAGCGCCTGAAGGAACGGGAATGCAGTATTCTGTCCCTGTCCCTCTGAAAAACAGGCCTGATATCACATTCCTCCTCCCGGACATCCCGTCCTCTGGAGCTTTTGCTCAGAGTCGCGAAGGGACTTAAATATTCCTCTTCTCTGTTTTCAACCATCTCTCTGACAGTCATGATCATAAGCCTTTCATCATTACGGGAATACCTTGTATCCTCCCTCGTCTATAATATTCCGTATAAAAGAGCGATTTCCTTTTTTGGGGTAAAAAAGGGGCAGATGTTTAACACATCTGCCCCTCATCGGTATTTTTCATGTTTTATGGGTAAAATCTCAATAGGTCTCGATCCCCAGGCTCACCAGCTCCTTTACCGCCTGATCCTTCGACCTGAATACAAAGGAGTGCATCCCGCATTCCACCGCGGCCTGCACATTGGCCGGAGTATCGTCCATGAAAATGCATTCTTCGCTCTTAAGACAATACCGGTCAAGCAGCAGCCTGTAAATGGCGTGATCCGGCTTGATAAGCTTATCCCGGAAGGATATTACGGCGCCGTCCATAAGCTTAAGAAAATCCATTTTTTCTCCGCTCTCATTAAAGCACTTTTCGGAAAAATTGGAGAGAGCGTATACATTGTAGCCGCTCTTCTTAAGCTGCTTAAGCCAAGGCTCGGTATAGGGATAGCTTTCGACTATCCCGTTCAGATCCCTTAGCATAAGCCTTATCTCAGTCTCCACCTCCGGATCATTTCTGATAAAGCCCTTAAGGATCTCCTCGTAGGGCATTACTCCTTTGTCCATCTCATTCCAGAGCTGATCCCTGACGGTAGCCTGTGCGACCCTGTCAAAGATCTCTCCCCTGATCCCGAGGCTTGTGAAGTGCTTTTCCCAGCAAAATGCCAGCAGAACGTTTCCTATGTCAAAAATAATGTTTTTTATCGCCATATCAGATCGTCTACCTGTAAATAATATCCTCTCTTCCCGGTCCGTTTGAGATCATGGTGATGGGAAAGCCTGTCTTTTCCTCGATAAACTCGATATACCTGCGGCAGTTATCCGGAAGGTCTCCGTATTCTCTTATTCCTCTTATGCTGCATTTCCAGCCCGGAAGCTTTTCAAGCACGGGCTTTGCCCTTTCGAGCCTCGAGGTTACCGGGAAATCCTCTGTTACCTCTTTATCGATCTCATACCCTGTACAGACAGGTATCTCATCCAGATATCCTAACACATCCAACACGGTAAATGCAACCTCCGTCGTTCCCTGAAGCCGCATTCCGTAACGCGAAGCAACGCAGTCGAACCATCCGACCCTTCTCGGCCTCCCGGTGGTCGCCCCGTATTCTCCGCCGTCTCCGCCTCTTCTGCGAAGCTCCTCTGCCTCATCTCCGAAGATCTCGGACACAAAGGCTCCGGCTCCTACTGCGGAGGAATAGGCCTTGCTGACCGTTACCACCTGCTTTATCTCATAGGGAGGTATGCCTACCCCGATGGCACCGTAGGCCGCAAGAGTGGAGGAGGAGGTGACCATCGGATATATTCCGTGGTCGGGATCCTTCAATGCCCCAAGCTGTCCCTCCAAAAGGACATTTTTCCCTTCCTTTACAGCCTTATACAGATAAGCAGCAGTATCGCAGACATAAGGCTTCACCATATCCCTGTAGCCCATAAGAGTCTCAAAAAGCTCCTTCTCATCTATGGGAGGCCTTTTGTACAGATGCACCAGCATGACATTTTTGATCTCGCTTATCCTGTGTATCTTATCCTTAAGTTCATTTTCATCGGAGAAAAGCTCATTTACCTGAAAGCCTGTCTTTGCATATTTATCGGAATAAAACGGCGCTATACCCGACCTCGTGGAGCCGAAGGATCTGCCTGCAAGCCTCTCCTCCTCAAGAGCATCCATCTCGATATGATAGGGCATAACTATCTGTGCCCTGTCGGATATCAGAAGCTTCGGCGCGGGCACACCCCTGTCCTCGATCTCCTTAAGCTCCTTAAAAAGAAGGGGGATGTTGAGAGCCACACCGTTTCCGATAACGCTTGTGGTATGATTGTAAAAAACTCCGGAAGGAAGGGTATGAAGCGCGAATTTCCCATAGTCATTGACGATCGTATGACCGGCATTGGCGCCCCCCTGAAAGCGGACTATTATCTCGGCGTCCTGAGCGAGCATATCCGTGATCTTTCCTTTTCCTTCATCTCCCCAGTTGGCTCCTACTATTGCTTTTACCATAATACCTCCTCTCTGGCTTTAAACAGAAATATAAGCGGTCATTCCAAGCTCATCCCTGTTCTCATCAAGCACCGGTCTTACAACCCTCTTAAGATATCCTTCCACCTGCTCGGCGGCTCTGCCGATATATTTTTTCGGATCTGACAGTTCCTCAAGCTTCTCCCTGGAAATATTGAATTTATCATCACCGGCGATAAGTTCCAGCAGATTGTTATCAAGACCCTTTGCCTTCACGTTGGCACCGGCCTCCATTGACAGCCTTCTTATCTCCTCGTGGAGCTCTTGTCTGTCACCGCCGTTCTTGACCGCATCCATCAGTATGTTCTCGGTAGCCATAAACGGCAGCTCGCTCATCAGCTGTTTGTATATCACCTTTTCATAGACCACCAGGCCGTCCGCCACGTTCATGCACAGATCCAGAACTCCGTCACAGGCCAGGAAGGCCTCCGGAATGCTGAGCCTCTTGTTTGCCGAATCGTCAAGAGTCCTTTCGAACCACTGTGAGGCAGCGGTAATGGCAGGGTTTAAGGCGTCTATCATTATATAGCGGCTCAGCGAGGCTATCCTCTCGCTGCGCATGGGATTTCTCTTATATGCCATGGCCGAAGAGCCGATCTGGCTTTTCTCAAAGGGCTCCTCCACCTGCTTAAGATGCTGCAAAAGCCTTATGTCATTGGAAAACTTGTGAGCGCTCTGGGCTATTCCCGAAAGAACCCCGGCCACCCTTGTATCAACCTTTCTTGAATAGGTCTGGCCGCTTACGGGAACACATTCCTTAAAGCCCATCTTCTCCGCTATGATGGGATCCAGCTTCTCAACCGTCTCATGGTCGCCGTTAAAGAGCTCAAGGAAGCTTGCCTGTGTGCCCGTGGTTCCCTTCGAGCCAAGCAGCTTCATAGTGGAAAGCACATGATCCAGATCCTCCAGATCCATCATAAACTCATTTATCCAAAGGCTCGCCCTCTTTCCCACCGTTGTAGGCTGGGCAGGCTGGAAATGGGTAAAGGCAAGGGTCGGAAGAGCCTTGTATTTCTCCGAAAAATCCGCCAGGACATCTATAACGTTGAGAAGCTTTCTGCGGACAAGCTTCAGAGCCTCGTTCATCACTATTATGTCCGTATTATCACCCACATAACAGGAGGTTGCCCCCAGGTGTATTATGCCCCTGGCCTTCGGACACTGCTCTCCGTAGGCATATACGTGGCTCATCACATCGTGGCGCACTTCCTTTTCTCTCTGCCTTGCGGTCTCGTAATTGATGTTCTCCGCATTCGCCTTCAGCTCGTCTATCATTTCCGGAGTTATGACCGGCTTTCCGTTCTCCGAAAGCCCCAGCTCCATCTCCGCCTCCGCAAGGGCGATCCAGAGCTTTCTCCAGGTTTTAAACTTCATGTCCTGAGAAAAGATATACTGCATTTCTTCGCTTGCGTAGCGCTCCGAAAGCGGACTTATATATCTGTCGGTCCTCTCCATAGCTCCTCCTATGCCAGTCCAAGCCTCTTGAATACCTCTTCGTAGGCCTCCTCAACGTTTCCCAGATCCCTCCTGAAGCGGTCCTTATCAAGCTTTTCATGTGTGTGCACATCCCAGAGCCTGCAGGTATCCGGGGATATCTCATCTGCCAGGATGATCTCTCCCTTATATCTTCCGAACTCTATCTTAAAATCCACCAGCTCTATGTCAGCCTTTAAGAAATACGCCTTAAGGACATCGTTTACCTTAAAGGCATATTTCTTAATGGTATTGATCTCCTCTTCGGTGGCAAGCTCCAGAGCGAGGGCAAAATAGCTGTTGATAAGAGGATCCCCGAGCTCGTCGTTCTTGTAGCTGAACTCTATGGTGGGCTGTTTAAAGGGAGTGCCCTCCTCTACGCCCAGGCGCTTTGAAAAGCTGCCCGCGGCTATGTTCCTTATGATGACCTCCAGAGGCACTATCTCAACCTTCTTAACCGCCGTTTCCCTGTCCGAAAGCTCCTCGATATAGTGAGTAGGCACGCCCTCCTTCTCAAGCAGCCTGAAAACATGATTCGTCATCCGGTTATTGATAACGCCCTTTCCGACTATGGTTCCCTTTTTCTCTCCGTTAAATGCCGTGGCGTCGTCCTTGTAATCAACGATCACCACATCCGGATCCTCTGTTGCAAAGACCTTCTTGGCCTTTCCTTCGTAAAGCTGTTCTCTCTTTTCCATTATTCTTCCTTTCACCGTTGCCGCTCCGGCTTAAGGCCGGGCAGGAACGTGTTTTATAAGCTGTATCATCATTACAAAAGCCTCTGATACATAGCTGTCCGTCAACGCTTCTATGTTATGTTAACTTCCGTATTTCCCTGTGAATTCGGTAAAGCGCTCATTTCCCGATCCGAATACCTCCTCCGGGGAGCCCTCCAGGGCTATGAGACCTTTTTCCATAAATACTATACGGTCTGAAACCTCTTTTGCAAAGCCTATTTCATGAGTGACGATTATCATTGTCCTGTGCTCCGCTGCCAGATCCTTTATCACCTTCAGCACTTCACCGGTAAGCTCAGGATCCAGAGCTGAGGTGGGCTCGTCGAAATACATCACCTTGGGATCCAGGGCAAGGGCTCTTATGATCGATACCCTCTGCTGCTGTCCTCCCGACAGCTGCCCCGGGTAATGGTCCGCCCTGTCCAGAAGCCCAAAGCGTTCAAGGAGCTTTAAGGCATTTTCCTTCGCAGTCTCCTTCGGCACCCCGTAAACCTTTACCGGGGCATCCGTTATGTTTTTAAGCACCGTAAAATGAGGAAAAAGGTTAAAGCTCTGAAATACCAGGCCGAAGGAACGGCTTATCTCCTTAAGCTCCTTCTTTGGGGCATAGACGCACTTTCCGCTTTCGTCCCTGTAAGCGGCCTTCTTTCCCATATAGATGAGCTCTCCGTCATCCATGGTCTCAAGGAGGGTGGCGCAGCGCAAAAGAGTGGTCTTTCCCGAGCCGGAGGGCCCGAGTATCGAAACCACCTCTCCCTGATCAACGCTTATGGAGACATCCTTAAGGACATCGGCCTTTCCGAAGCCCTTTCTCATATGTTTTATCTCAACAAATCTCTGCGGCATACAAAACCCTGTTCAAAAACAGCATTCTTAATAGTAATTCATGGATTTTTCCAGACGTCCCATCGCAAACGCCACCACAAAATTAAACACATAGTAGAACAGACCCGCGACAATGAACGGCATCATCGTGGTCTGGGCGGCCGCTATGGCCTTGGCCTCGGTAAACATCTCAGGCACCGCTATGACAAAGGCAAGCGAAGTATCCTTTACAAGAGTTATCACCTCGTTGGTGACCGAGGGAAGCACTGTCTTTACGACCTGGGGAAGTATGATCCTTATAAAGGTCTGGGAACCGGAATATCCCAGAAGCTTTGCCGCCTCGTACTGCCCCTTTGGTATCGATTCTATCCCGCCCCTGTATATCTCGGCAAAATAGGCCGCATAGTTCAGGACAAAGCCTATGATCACGGCTGCAAACCTGTAGCTTGCCTTTATCTTTATCCCGAAAAGATAATAGGGCCCGAAGAATACCACCATGAGCTGCAGCATGAGGGGAGTTCCCCGCATTATCGAAATGTATATCTTTATGACAGAGCTGAGCAGTCTGTTCTTTGAGAGCCGCCCGAGAGCGACTATAAGCCCCAGGGGCAGGGAAAAAAGGAGTGTCAGGGAAAAGATCATGATACTCGTAACCGAACCGTTTAGAAGCTGTATTATGATTTTCCCGACACTCATCTCTCAATCTCCCAAATCATTCCCGATAACGGAAACCGTGTTACTATTCACAGCCTTTTGGGCTGTGATAGTAACGGGTTTTGCCATTAAAAATCGCCTTCGGCGATGGGCAAAACCCTTCTCATGCCATAAGTTGTGGCCCGTAATCGCGCAGCCCTCGCCAATTTGCTGTGCAAATTGTGCGAATCGGAACGATCCCCGGA
>JAEEGL015531415.1_pt1 | contig 13613 bp, 9 predicted proteins | sample 9134231 | NCBI WGS metagenome assembly JAEEGL01 (sample SAMN16246548, study PRJNA631951) | gut metagenome | biome: gut microbiome; feature: rumen; material: fiber-attached | host: Bos | place: Iran: Karaj | collected 2018-10
GAAAGAGCTTCCTTGAAAGCAACAGCCTTAGCAGCGATGATGTGCATGAGAGGGCCGCCCTGCTGTCCCGGGAATACCGCGGAATTGATCTTCTTGGCGTACTCTTCTTTGCACATGATGATACCGCCACGGGGTCCGCGGAGTGTCTTATGTGTAGTTGTTGTAACGAAATCAGCGTAAGGAACCGGATTCGGGTGAAGTCCTGCGGCTACAAGGCCTGCGATGTGAGCCATATCAACGAAGAGATATGCTCCGACTTCATCAGCGATCTCTCTGAACTTCTTGAAATCAATGATCCTGGGGTATGCGGAAGCGCCTGCAACAATGATCTTAGGCTTTACTTCAAGTGCTCTCTGACGGATGGTCTCATAGTTGAGCATCTGTGTCTCGGGATCTACCTGATAGAACTCGGACTCATATGTTCTGCCTGAAACGTTGAGCTTCATGCCGTGAGTAAGATGTCCGCCGTGGGAGAGGTCAAGACCGAGGATCTTATCACCGGGTTCGAGGACTGCAAAATAAACGGCTGTGTTAGCCTGTGCTCCGGAATGGGGCTGAACGTTAACATGCTCAGCGCCGAAAAGCTGCTTTGCTCTGTCGATAGCGAGCTGCTCAACTATGTCGACATACTCGCATCCGCCGTAGTAACGCTTTCCCGGATAACCCTCGGCATACTTGTTGGTAAGAGGAGAACCAGCTGCCTCGAGAACAGCCTCGGAAACAGTATTCTCAGAGGCGATCAGCTCGATCTTGTCGCGCTGACGTCCGATCTCCTGCATTATTGCTGAGTAAACTTCGGGATCCTCGAACTTGATGTGATCGTACATATATAACATCCTCCTTGGGATAAAGAAATCAACGAGGGTATTTTATATTAAAAATATAGATTAGTAAACTTGATTAAACGGACAAACTGACCAAATGAAAAAGGCTGCACGGTCCTGACAGTAACCATACAGCCTTCTTTATATTTCTGGCTTTAAGAAATTGACTGATTAAGTTTTCGAGCAGTTGACGTAATAACCATCACCCTGTCTGGAAATACTTGAGATCTTAAACACTGCGGTATTTCCGGGAACCATTGACGGATCGGACGCTACGCAGAAATTGAATTTGCCCTGCTGAACGATAAAACCTGAAGCGCCGTCAGAGATAACCTTTTCAGCTGTTACTTTTACCGTCTTGCCCGCCGGATCAGCATTTACTTCGAGAGCCTGAGAAAGGCTGTCAACAGACGGATAATCTACAGTAGCAAGCAAGTCACCGCATCCCGTCAATGCAAAAGCAAAGGAAAGAATGAGAACCAGCGAAACTACCCTTAAAGTTGCGGTCTTCATGACAAATCCTCCTTTAGGAAGCAATTTGTCAAATTATATTATTAAAGTACGAAAAAATGAACTGAATTTACTATTTTTTGACAATATGTCAAATACTGTATATCTCATCTGCCCCGGGAGGCGACAATTTGACATAAGAACCGTCGTTTTCGACGTAATATTTGCCTTCATCAGCCTCGGTGAACCTTCCGATAACCGAAGCACTGACACCCTGTTTGCCCAGTTCTCCGATAACTTTTTCAGGTTCGGGTGAAGCGATCATGAGAGAGCCCGAAGAGATGAGCCTGAACGGATCAAGCCCGAGAGCGGAGCAGATAGATGATGTTGCCTTGGTAAAAGGTACCAGGCGCTTATCAATGACTACACCCGTTTTCGAGAAATCGGCCATCTCGAACGCGGCACCGAAGACACCTCCTTCAGTGACATCGTGCATAAGGTTGACTGCGCTGAGATCAAATCCGTCTTCACGCTTTTTACCGGATGACGACCTCAAAGCACCGCAGGCAGATCCTTCATCAACAACGGAAATAAGGTTCTTGTAAGAAAGCGCCTCTTTAATGTCTTCCTCGCTCACCTTTCCGGAAAGCTTGTCTTTATGCTCGTTTGCGGCAATGAAGCTTCCTTCGATGGCACCTGTCTTTGTCATTATGAGGCTGTCTCCGGGCATGGCTTTTCCGAGAGGAACACATCCGCCCTTTCTTACCATACCGAACGCAGTCGATACGACTATCATCTTCTTTACCGAATCAGAGATCTCGGTATGACCTCCGACAATGTCAACGCCGAGAGACTGAGCTTCACGGCTGGCCTGATCCACAGTCATCCTGATATCGTCCTCGGTAGCCGAAGGCGGAGCGATTATAACGACAAGGATGCCGGCAGGTCTTACACCGCATGCGGCGATATCGTTGCATGACACGTGGATAGCAAGAGTACCGGCTTCCGTGCCTCCTGCCGTTATCGGATCGGATGACGTGACCATAAGATCCTCACCGACTTTTATCCATGCGCAGTCCGCACCGATCCCCGCACCCGACAATGTCGTGGCGGAAAGAACCGGCAGTCTGCTGAGCACCAGTGTCTGAAGCTGTTCGTCTGTCAGTTTGCCAATCTTCATATCAGAACGGAGTTATCTCTATATCTTCGGTTCCGGCTACACCGGCTTCGACCATCGCTTCGATGTCGAGGTTCTTTTCTGCTTCGATAACGTCCTCCGGATGAGGATGTGTCTTGGGGTGTTTTGCCACAAAGACGGTGCAGCAGTCTTCATAAGGAAGGATCGATGTCTCAAATGCTCCGATATCTCTTGAGATATCACATGTCGCCTGCTTATCCATACCGATAAGAGGGCGCAGAACAGGCATCTTCACTACCTCATTGGTGGCGCATAAGGCTTCAAGCGTCTGTGAAGCGACCTGACCCAGGGACTCTCCCGTTATCAGGCATTTGCATCCGCTCTTCTGCGCAAGCTGCTCGGCGATCCTGAGCATTACACGGCGCATCGTAACCGTAAGCATGTCCTGGGGTGAGTTCTTATACATGTCGAGCTGGATCTGGGTGAAGTTGACGATGTGAAGCGTCATTCTTCCCGAATAACCGGATACGATCTTTGCCAGGTCAATGACCTTCTGCTTTGCAAGATCGCTGGTATAAGGATACGAATGAAAATATACGGCATCGAGCGGCATTCCGCGTGAAGCCATCATGAAGCCTGCCACAGGGCTGTCGATACCGCCTGACAGAAGGAGCATTCCCCTTCCAGCGGTTCCGACCGGCAGACCTCTGTGAGCCATCTTCTTGCCTGAATATACATAGTTATATTCTCTGATCTCTACATTGATTATGAAATCAGGATTCTTCATCTTTACCGAAAGTTCCGGGAAAGTATCTAGAATAAAGCCTCCGAGCTCATCGCAGATCGTAGGCGAATCCATCGGGAACGCCTTATTGCCGCGCTTGCTCTCGATCTTAAAGGTCTTGAATCCGGGATTCTCGGAAAGCACATATTCGGTAAGTGCTTTTGCATTCTCGCAGATAGAGGTGAAATCACCCTCGAACTTTCTCGCAAAGCTTACAGATACGATACCGAAAACCTGGCATACTGCAGCCATGATGTCTTTGGCAGCCGCCTCATCTGCAAAGTTCGGGTTGTCTTCTTCCTTGGGCTCGATCCATATACGGCTCTGGCTCTGATAGATCTTAAGATTACCGAACCTCTTGAGCCTGTACTTGAGATTGCCCTTGAGCTGTATCTCAAATGAGCCTCTGTTAAGGCCCTTGAGTGTAACTTCTCCCATTCTGGCGAGAATAACGTTTGACATTTAGTATTGCTCCTATTTCATGACAGCGAATCTGTCGTATATATCATCTACCGCTTTTATAAAGTCCTGTGCTTCCTTCATCGTATTATATCGCGAGAAAGAAAGCCTTACTGCGTTTGCAGCCGTCTTTCTGTCAACACCTGACTCAAGCAGCACATAGGATACCTTTTTCGCCTTTGAAGAACAAGCGGAAACCGTAGAGACAAAGATATCATATATTTCAAGACAATGAAGCATCGTCTCGGACTCAAATCCTTCAAAAGCCACATTGAGCACGTTGGGCAGAGCGTCATCCGGAGACAGCACCTGCGCATTTCTTGCGGATAGCTCCTTTCTCAGATAAGCATTTATCTCAGCAATATCCTCATGCGAACCTTCCATGGTCTCAACCGTTTCTTCCAGAGCTGCTTCAAAAGCCTTTGCAAGGAGCAGGCTCTGTGTTCCTGATCTCATTCCCTTCTGCTGTCCGCCTCCTAAGATAAGCGGATCGATCCTGACGCCGTTCCTGACATAAAGCACTCCGGTACCTTTTACGGAATGGATCTTGTGTCCCGAGAAAGAACACATATCAACATTCATCTTATGAAGATCGACGCTCATCTTGCCTAATGCCTGAACCGCATCAAGATAGAACTTTGTATCGGGGCTGACTTTATTCTTCAACGCAACTATCTGATCAAGAGGCAGGATCGAACCCGTCTCATTATTGACCAGCGTGAAACAGATAAGCGCAGTCTTCTCTTCAGTCAGGGCTTTTTCAAGTTCTGCCAGATCAGGCTTGCCGTCACGGCCTACGGGTACGTAAACAACGTCATATCCGTTTTTCGCGAGAAGCTCAAGACACTCAAGAGTTGCCTTGTGTTCGGTCTTTGTAGAGATGACCCTTTTTCCTGCCCGGGTATTTCTGCTCATGAAGCCGCGGATAGCCGTATTGGCACTCTCCGTAGCACATGATGTGAATATGATCTCGTTTTCGGATGCACCGAGCAGTCTTGCCACAGAAGCCTGTGTATCGGCATAAGCCTTGTCTGCTTTTGCTCCGAGCTTGTGAAGAGATCCCGGGTTGCCCGAGAGCTCATCTGTCATCATATCGTTTATTACCGCTCTTACCCTGTCCGAAGGGAAAGTCGTGGCACTGTTGTCAAAATATATCATGGTGTGTCTATACCGCGCCCCTCATAAAACTCAAACATATTATAACTTGATGAAAGAATACATAAATATATGCTTTGATACCACTTTGCACAAAAAAGAGCCCGGAATGTTCCGGACTCCTTTATTAACCGATTTCGAAAAGAATTACTTCTTAACCTTAACGCTTCTCTTACCGCAGTTTCTGTATGTGAAGTACTTCTTATAACTCTTAACCTTGGACTTCTTGACCTTGACTTTCTTTACGGAAGAGAGATAAAGAGAACCCTTAACGCCCTTCTTTGTAAGCTTTGTAGTGTTCTTGATGTAGAGCGTCTTGAGCTTGAAATCGCAATTGAAGCAAGCCTTACCGATCTTCTTGAGTTTCTTGGATGTGATTACGAAGTAGCTGAGTTTAGAGTCATGTTCAAATGCCTGGGCTCCGATAGTGACAAGACCTGCACCGCCTGTGCACCTAACCAGATTGAACATTCCGCGGAATGCGAAATCACCGATAGTAGTAACACTTGCAGGAAGATAAACTTTTGTAACATGGGTACAATTTGCAAAAGCGCCGTAAGCAATTACTTTCAGAGTATTGGGAAGAACAAGCTCGGTAGCAGCGGAGCAGTTATAAAATGACTCATATCCTACTGAAACAAGACCGTTAGGCAGAACAATAGAAGTGAGAGCCCAGTTCTTGGCAAATGCACACTTTCCGATAGACTTCAGGCTGCCGTTAGTAGGCCATACAATGCTCTTCAGGTTTGTACACAGAGCAAAAGAGAAGTTACCGACTCTTTCAACGCCGTTTCCGATAACGACCTTCCTGATGTCAGTTCTGAAACTATACCAGGGAATGTCAGTAAAATTCTTCTTAGTATCATAAGTGAAATCGTACATTGCTCCGGTACCGGTAATCGACATAGTACCGTCACTGGCTAAAGAATACCTTACATTGTTACCGCATTTGCCGCTTTTAGAAACAGTGGCAGCATTGGAATTCAATGCCGGGAGCATGGAAATTACCATGACGAATGACAGAAGACATGTAAAGATCTTCGTTTTGATTGTTTGCATAATTAACCTCCCCTATGCAAATAAATTACTTTGGTAATCAAACAATTCCAAATTGATTTGAAATATACCGTAACGGGGAAAAATAAAGCCCCCTTTTTTGAGGCAAAAAGGGGGCAATGTGGTGCAGATGGCGGGACTTGAACCCGCACGAGATTGCTCCCACTAGCACCTGAAGCTAGCGCGTCTGCCAATTCCACCACATCTGCGTGCCCGTAAATTCTATAACAACAGTCCTTGTTTTTCAATACAGTGATTTTAGAGGACAAGTTTATTTCCCGTCGTTAAAATCATCTGTTGAACGTATGAAAAAATATATAATACACATATATGAACGAGATCTCGGTATCAGTTACAGCTCTTTCCCAGTATGTATCGCGCGCCGGCGACATGGCGGGCGGCTCGTACCAGTCTGTCAGCGGCACAGAAGGAACAAGGCTTCACCAGAAAGTCTTTTCGGAGCTTAAAAAGGAATACGGCGACATAGTAACGACCGAAGAACCGCTTTCCTGGGTATATGACGGTCATCCGGGGCTGAATCTTAAGGTTCAGGGGCGCTTTGACGCCATGCTGTCAGAGAAGAACAAAGCTCCGCGTATTTTCGAGATCAAGTCATTCAACTCCGCAAGGGACAGCTTCAAGAGCCTGGTCAGGCCTGAGCACATAACGCAGCTCAAGCTCTACGGGGCCATGTATATCTTTTCCAACAGCGATGTAATGGACGTCACGTTAACTCTGCGGTATGTGTCTGTAACGACCTTCAAGGCATATGAAGAGAGCTATGCGATGTCTTATGAGGAAGCCGAATCGTTTTTCGAGTCGGTATGCATGGAATATGCAGCTTTTGCAAAGCGCCTTCTCGATTACGGAGAAGAGATGATGACTTCCGTTAAGGAAGCAACCTTCCCTTATGACACTATCCGTTCCGGCCAGAAGGAATTCATGAAGAAAGCCTTGTTATCGCTTACTTCCGGAAATACCCTTTTCGTCGAAGCACCCACAGGTATCGGAAAGACGATATCGACTCTTTACCCGGCCATAAAAGGGCTGATCCGCGGAAGATACGATCAGATATTCTATCTGACCGCCAAATCGGCAACGCGCAATGTTGCGTCAAAGGCACTGAACGACATGCGCGCCAAGGGCCTTCTCATCCGTTCCATTCTTCTGCAGTCAAAGGAGAAGATGTGCCCGTTCGGTATTGAATGCGATGCCAAGTTCTGCCCTCTTGCGAAGAACTACTACGGCAAGCTCAAGCCCGCGCTCGAGGAGGTCCTTACCAAAGACGAGATCACGCCGGAGATAATATCGGAGATAGCGGGCCGTTTCGGTATCTGTCCTCACGAATTCATGATAGATACTATGGCCTACTGCACTGTGGTAATAGGAGACTATAACCATATCTTCCATCCGCGCGTCTCTCTCATGGAAGACGAACCCGGAGCCGCAAGGAGCGCTATCCTTGTCGACGAGGCACACAACATGATAGACAGAGGCAGGGATATGTTCTCGGCTTCCTTCTCTTTAAGCCTTATCGATGAGATGATCAAGGACTTCAAAGACAAGGACGCTCGTATCTCGGCACTTATCCTTCAGCTGCGCCAGTATTTTGTCACGGCATCACAGCTTTTCATGAATAACAGCTCTTGCTTTGCTCTCCTGGAGGAAGCCGAAGAGAGAAAGATAATCAGGACTGACGGCTGGGAAGCTATGCGTCAGCCTCCGAGGAAGCTCTACGCAAAGATGTGGTACGCGGTCAAATGCTTAGGCGATATACTGGACGGGATCGAACAGGGCCAGACCAGAAGGACTTCGATGAAGTTCTTCTTTGAGGCGCGATATTTCCTGACGATCCTGGAGCACTATTTCGATGATTCGTATATCACGACCATCGGCAGGAACGGAACCGATATCGTACTGACCCTCAACTGTCTCGACTGCTCTTCAAAGCTGGACAGGATAATAAAGGACAAGCTGCCGGTCATATTCTTCTCGGCTACCCTTTCGCCTTTCGAGTATTACCGCAACTGTCTTGTAGGACGTGACGCGGACTACACTTCTACGCTTCAGCTCCCTTCACCGTTCCCTTCCGAGAATCTTGAGATAATGCTCGACACAGAGATAAGCACCGCATACAAGAACCGCAATGAGACGAAGGACGAACTCGCACAGAAGATAACTGATGCTCTGATCGGCATGACCGGAAACTATATGGTCTTCTTCCCTTCATTTGAATATATGAACCTTATAATGCCGAAAGTCTCGGAAAAGCTCGGCAAGGATAACTGCAGGATAATATCGCAGTTCCCTGACATGAACGAGAACGATAAAGCCGAATATCTGGAAGCGTTCTCCGAACCGTCAAAGAATCTCCTGCTCGGCACTGCCGTATTGGGAGGTCATTTCGGAGAAGGAATCGACCTTGTCGGAGACAGGCTCTCAGGTGTCATAATCGTGGGCGTAGGTCTGCCCAAGGTCACGCCCGAGAGGCAGATCCTGCTCAATTACTACACGGAGAAATTCGGCGACGGGTTCGCTTTTGCATACAGATTCCCTGGATGGCAGAAAGTACTGCAGGCCGTCGGAAGGGTCATCAGGACCGAAGAGGATACGGGATTTGCGCTGCTTATCGATTCAAGGCTGGAAAACCCCGAATACGTCATGCTCTTCCCTGATCACTGGAAGATCTGATCTTTCAGTTACCCGGAATATCGTTAAGGATACTAAGACCGTCGTAGTTCTTATCGAACTGCACCGACAGATATGCTGTCGTAAAATCTTTAAGGTCTTCCACTACCGTTTCTGATGCTTTGGCCGTAAACAAACGGTTCAGCGGACAATCAAAAAAATAGTTCAGAGCGTCAACGCAGTCGTATGAAAGTATCCTGTAGTCCGTACCGGTAAGGCGTGCCGCTTTGGAATTCTTTGCAAGCTCAATGGTTCCTCCGACAAGGCTTACAAGATAATTATTTCCCGGAGTTACGGGTTCGCCGCCGTTGTTGGTGATATCGTATTTTACGGTAAATCCGGCAATAGTCAGGAGTCTCCAGTTGAATGCGGAATAAACGATAAGGTAGTCCTGCGGTCTTTTCGCGAGCATATAGAATGCATATGCCGCAAGCTCATAGGCTTCATGTGCGTTCTCGCCCTGAAATGTGGAATCCAAAAGGCAGGAGGACATATGCGAGGCGCAGGCCATCGTCTCAAGGCTATTCATTATATCCGAGTTGTTCTCGACTATAGTGCCTTCTTTAAGATAGTAGTAGCCGTGAGATACACTGACAACGAAATCACATACCATGAAAGGGATCGAAGCAAACGCGGACTTGCTTCCGGGGCGTCCCGAACCTTTGGCGCAGATCGTTACGAGCCCCCTGTCAGATGTAAGGACCGATACAAGACGGTCCTTTTCCTTGAATTCACGTGAAGCGAGAATTATCCCCCTGCAGGAGAACGATTCCATCAGTCTTCCTCCGTATCGGAAAGACCTGTCTCCCTCAATATAGCCTCGTTGTTCTGCCAGTCTTCCCTGACCTTTACATAAAGATCAAGATAGACTTTGCATCCGAGCATCTTCTCGATGTTCTTTCTGGCGGCGGTACCGATACGTTTGATCATCTTACCGTCATGGCCGATGATTATTGCCTTGTGAGATTTCCTCATGCAGAGGATATCAGCCTTGATAACGACAATGGAACGGTCATACTCATCCTCACCGCCCTCGGCAGCACTCTCTTTGAATTCAGTTATTATGACCGCAGTGCCGTGAGGTATCTCCTGATCGGTGTAATGCAGTATCTGCTCGCGGATCATCTCTCCTGCGATCTCACGTTCGGTCTGGTCGGTAAGGTACTCGCCGTCATAGAGCCTGGGGCCTTCGGGCAGGAGATTTGAAAGCACTTCAAGGAGCGTATCAACGCCCTTGCCTGTTTTCGCGCTTATCGGGACCACATCCTCAAAAGGATACAGGGCTGAATAATTAGCCGTTATCGGAAGCAGCGCGTTTCTGCCGACTTCATCCTCGCGGTTGATGGCAAGGACCACCTTTTTCTTATTATCCTCACAAAGCTTGATAAGACGCTTCTCAACGCTGCCAGGTTCCGTGAACCTTCCGTCCGCGATCAGAAGAACGACATCTGCCGCAATAGCCGATCTGAAAGACTTCTCGACCATGATGCCGCCCATCTTGGAACCGGGCTTATGAACACCCGGCGTATCCGTGAAGATGATCTGCGTGTCTTCGGTATTGTAGATGGATCTGATGTTGGTCCTCGTGGTCTGGGGCTTGTGGGAAACGATTGCTATCTTCATTCCCGAAATACTGTTCAGAAGAGTCGACTTGCCTACATTAGGACGTCCGAGCAATGCTACTGTGCCCACATGCGCGCAAGGCGAACCCGCAGGGATAAGACCTGCTTCATCCGAATGGTCATCCATCTCGTAAACGTCTTCTATCTCATCGTCAAATGCAAGGCCTACAGCCGTCATAAGGCGCTTCTGTTTGGAGATCATGACCTTCTCGTCAGCAGGAGCTATATGATCGTATCCGAAAAGATGGAGCAGCGAATGAGCGATAAGAAAGATGACTTCGCGCTCAAAAGAATGACCGAAATCCTCGCTCTGCTTTTTTGCAGCGGAAAGGTTGATAAGGATATCGCCGTAGCACAGCGCCTCGTTGCCGTCCTCGTCTATCTCGTAATCACCTGCCGACGGTATATCATTAAAGCTTCCGTCGGTTATATCGAACATCGGGAACGAAAGACAGTCAGTCTCCTTATCGAATCCTCTCTGCTCGGAATTGACGCTCCTGATCTCTTCTCCTGTAACAAAAGTAAGCGTTACATAAGCTTCCTTCATCGTCCGCAGAACCTGGGGCGAGAGGAAATCCTCAGAGCATATTGCTTCCGAAAGCGCCGGGATATATCCGGTTACGGATCCGATCGAACCTTCTGGATAATTCTCATCTGAATAAATGGTCTTTATGATCATGAGGGGTACTTGATCCTTTCATGGAACATACCTTCATAAATATGTCTGAAGGCCTGTATGATCTTCTCGATATCATCGAATGACAATCCGGAGTTCATAAGCTGATCCTGGTCTATCTTATCTCTGACAAGCTTTCTGATGAGCTCTTCTGCAGCATCGGCATTGGTTATCTTCTTGGATCTGACTGCCGCTTCAGTGGTATCGGCAATCATGACAACTGCAGACTCCCTGCTTGAAGGGATATGCCCGTGATATCTGAAGTTATTGATATCAGGAGCTTCCAGACCTTTGCTCTTGGCTTCCTCACATGCCTTGTGATAGAAATAACCGGGCACGGTAGTTCCGTGATGCTCATCGATTATCTTGATAATGGCGGTAGGAAGATGTTCCTTTTTAGCCATGATGACTCCGTCCTCGGTATGCGAAGTGATTATCTTTACGCTGTCGCTGACCGTGAGCGAGTCATGAGGGTTGTTGCCGTCAGCCTGATTCTCCGTAAAATACAGTACTGCATTAAGTTTTCCGATATCGTGATAGTATGACGCAACCTTACAAAGCAGAGAATCGGCTCCGATAGCTTCTGCTGCTGCGTCCGCAAGGTTTGCGACCATCATGGAGTGAGAATATGTACCGGGCGCTTCCATGAAAAGCCTCTTGAGCAGATGCTGACCAGGCTGGCTCAGCGAAATGAGCTTGACCGGAGATGCCGCGTTGCTTAAGAGCTCATAGATCGGCGACAGACCGACTGCCGCAACGAGTGAAGCGATACAGCCGATGAGGGCATATACGCCTCCGTTAATAAATTCATCCCTGGTGGCACCGTTTAAGAATCCGTAGCAAAGAGATGCCGTGACCGCGGCAAGAGTAGGATAAAGAATAAGCGATGCGTTGTTGGAGACCCTTGACGTCTTTCCCGCGTAAATGGCACAGAATATGATAACGATAACGTTAACGAACAGTACCTGAGTATCAAAGTAATGAACAGGCCAGATATAAAACAGATTGAACAGCGACAGGATTATGCCGTTATGCGTATCCATATAGGTGGAGCAGACCGCCGTAAAGAATACGGTTATACAGAACAGCGTTGAGAGCTCCGAAAGATAGATCGACGCTGCGACCGGAACGAGGAACGTAACGATGAGCATATAGAAAACAGGCGTCTCAACCGTTGTTTTCCTTGCCAGTTCCGAATTCAGATAAAACATCAGGCAGATCGTGACTACCGCAACATAAAGGACTGTTCTCAGAAGGATTACCAGATCGAAAGTGTTCTCACGGATAAGCTCAAGATCCACGAGATTTCTGTAGATATGGTCATCGATCTTTTTTCCGGTCTCAACGAGTCTTGCACCCTTGTCTATGGTGACGGGATCGTTCATGGCGGCGTTGTAAGCATTCTGCTTCGCGTCCGCAGATGCCGTCTCATCGTATATGATGTTCGGTTCGATCAAAGCGTTAAGAACGGCATACATCGAATCCGCATAGCCGGAATAAGAAGGCGATGACGCCTTAAAATTGCTTATCTGGAGCTGGATCTTGCTTGAAAGATCCGACTGGCCTATCTCCTCGGTCATAAGGAGTTCAGCCATTGCAACCGTCTTATCCCTGATGAACGGGAACGATGTTGAACTCAGATCTATGAAAACAAGCAGATTACTTGAAGAGATATCTTTCTTGAGTGACCTTGATACCTCCTTGGAAAGCCTGTTTGCGCCTTCCCTGGAAGACAGCTGGGGATTGGTGGTACGTTCTTTGGTAAGGTCGTTGCGCACCTGCTCAGCGATATCGAAAAACTGCTTGATCCTGTTAACATTCTCTTCGGACATGGCTGCCGATTTTACGAATATATCTTCAGCTGTCTCTCTTGCGATTATCGCCCTTCTCTCAGTCTCATATGTATCGGTAAATGTTCTCGGAGCATAGATATCACCAACGGCTATGGAACCGACTTTATAGTCGTAGCTGACCGGAAGTGATCCATAATAAACGATCGCAACGATCATCAATGCCGTGAGCACGAGAGAAATTATATGATGGAAACTCAGAATGCTCTTTCTTTTCTTTTCGTTATTCATCTGTTCTGCCCCGCCTTCTCATATGCCCTTACGATCCTCTGAACGAGGCTGTTGCGTACGATATCGGTATCAGACATGCTGACTATGCTGATGCCTTCAACATCTTTGAGGACTCTGATGGAATCCTTCAGTCCGCTCTCCAAGCCTCTCGGAAGGTCTATCTGCGTGAAATCACCGCATGCGACCGCCCTGCAGTTCAGGCCGATCCTTGTAAGGAACATCTTCATCTGTTCACAGGTAGTATTCTGTGCCTCATCAAGCACCACAAAACAATCGTCAAGGTTCCTTCCTCTCATAAATGCCAGAGGTGAGACCTCGATAAGTCCTTTATCGTAATATCTGTCAAAAGATTCGGTACCGAGAAGAACGGTAAGCGCATCGAAAAGAGGTCTCATGTACGGATCTACCTTTTCTTCGATATCGCCAGGAAGAAAGCCCAGTCTTTCGCCTGCTTCAAGCGTCGGTCTTGTAAGGATTATCCTTGATACCTCACGTGCCTTCAAAGCTTTGACAGCCATGGCAACGCCAAGAAAAGTCTTTCCCGTACCCGCAGGTCCCGAGCAGATAACAAGCTCGGAACGTTCAAGCGCGTCTATATAAACACGCTGGCCCAAAGTCTTGGCTTTTATGGGACGTCCCGAAGGAGTCGTATAGAACACCTTGTCGCCGCCGGCCATGAA
>JAEEGL015555596.1_pt1 | contig 13613 bp, 14 predicted proteins | sample 9134231 | NCBI WGS metagenome assembly JAEEGL01 (sample SAMN16246548, study PRJNA631951) | gut metagenome | biome: gut microbiome; feature: rumen; material: fiber-attached | host: Bos | place: Iran: Karaj | collected 2018-10
AAAAGGAGGTAACTGTTATGTGGATGACATATCAGCCTAAGGTTAGACAGAGAAATAAAGTCCATGGTTTCAGAAAAAGAATGAGTACGGCAAATGGACGAAAAGTATTGCAGGCAAGGCGTCGTAAAGGAAGACATAAACTTACGGTATAAAGTAAAACCAATGACTGCACATTATAGTGTAGTCTTTTTTATCAATAGTATTGAAAAAAACTATAAGTCTAAGAAACAGTATAGAATTCCATAATGTTTATAAAGAAAAAAAGGCCAAATCAGATAAGTATTTTTTGATGTTCATACGGAAAAATGGTCTTGATCATAACAGACTTGGAATTTCTGTGAGTAAAAAGATTGGTAATTCTGTTGTAAGACACAGACTTACAAGGTTAATAAAAGAATCATACAGACTGCATGAGGATGTGTTCAGTAGTGGTCTGGACATAGTAGTCACAATACGCGGGAAAAAGAATGATCCTCAATTAACACTATATCTTGATAAATTAAAAAGACAGGATGTTGATATAATTATTGTTAATCTCGCAAAAAAACATCATATATATAAAATTGAAAAAAAATATAATTAATATAATCAGGTTATATCAAAGATATATTTCTCCATTAAAGGGAACAAAATGTCCCTTTTTTCCGTCATGTTCAGAATATGGTATTAAATCCATAGAAAAATACGGAGTTATAAAAGGCTCTTTATTAGGTGCTTTCAGAATAATAAGATGTAATCCTTTTTCAAAAGGAGGGGTAGATCCCGTTCCGGAAATAGGGGAAAACTATCACAGGCTTATAGGTATATAAATACTAAAAAGAATTGTTAGGAGGACAAGTTGTCAGAAAGTATATTAATTACTCAATATAACGGAGTTATTTTAGGACCTATTGCTAAAATACTCGGGATGCTGATGAATATCATTTTTAATTTTCTTGATACTGTCGGTATTCCTAATATTGGATTATCAATAATATTATTTACTGTAATTATATATCTTTGTCTGATGCCATTAACCATCAAACAGCAGAAATTCAGTAAACTCAGTTCAATAATGGGTCCTGAACTTAAAGTAATCCAGGAAAAATATAAGGGAAAAAAAGACCAGGATTCAATGGTTGCCCAGAATGAGGAAATGCAGGCTGTATATAAAAAATATGGTGTTTCCCCTTCTGGTTCCTGTGTGCAGATTGTAATACAGATGCCTATATTATTTGCTCTTTACAGAGTTATTTATAATATTCCGGCATATGTGACAAAAGTAAAGGAAACACTTCTTCCTTTAGCTCAGCAAATATTGGATACTGAAGGTGCTGCAGAGTTTGTTCAGAGCTTTACTGTTACAAAGCAGCTGACTCACAGTGATTTCAGCACTACTGACGGCATAATAGATATACTTAACAGAGCTACCAGTGCCGAATGGGAATCAATAGCAGTAAAATATCCCCAGTTTGAATCATTTTCATCTGTTTATGAGCAGTTTCTAAAGTATAATAATTTTCTTGGTCTTAATATTTCTGATTCACCCTGGTTTATAATCAAAGACTCTTTAACAAATAAGAATTATATTCTTATTATAGGGGCATTAATGATCCCTGTTCTTGCAGCAGTAACACAATGGATAAATTCTTTGTTTATGCCGCAGCAGCCAAATTCTCCGGATGGAGAAAATCAGATGGCACAGTCAATGAAAATGATGACTACTACAATGCCGCTGATCTCTGCTTTTTTCTGTTTTACTCTTCCTTGTGGAATGGGTATATACTGGATATCCGGTGCTGTCATAAGATCCATTCAGCAGATTATTATTAATAAGCATATCGATAAAATGGATCTTGATGCTCTTCTGGAAAAGAATAAAGAAAAGTATGAAAAAGCACAGAAAAAAAGGGGTTTATCATATGGAAACCAGATGAAAAAAGCAGCTTCAATATCATCTAAATCTTCTTCCACTCTTACTGATAAGGAAAAGGAAGAAAAAATTGCGAAAGCAAAAGAATTTTACGCTACACATAAAAAAGAAGGCAGTATTGCTTCAAAAGCTGCTTTAGTTGATCAATATAATAGAAGAAATGAGGTATAATAATGGATTTTGAAGAATTTTCTGGAAAAACTATTGAAGATGCAATAACAGAGGCATGTACTAAATTTACGGTCACATCGGATCGTCTTGATTATGAGATTATTGATAAGGGAAGTTCAGGATTTCTAGGATTAAATTCTCATCCAGCGATAATTAAAGCTAAACCAATAATCGACAGAGATATAAAAAAAGAAAAAGAAGAAATAAATGATAATGAAAAAGATGATATGTCTGATTCAGAGAATCAGAATAAAACAAAAATCACAAAAAATGAGGAAAAAAGCAAACTTACAGAGGATGAGAAAAATGCTGTAATATCAAAAACAGATAGTTTTCTTTCCGATGTTTTTAAGGCAATGGATATTGAAGTAAATAAAAGTATCGTATTTGACGAGTACGGATCGCTTGCCATAAATCTTGAGGGTCCCGATATGGGAGTTCTTATAGGAAAAAGAGGACAGACTTTAGACAGTCTCCAATATCTTGTAAGCCTTGTCGTCAATAAAACAAAAGGCAGTTATATAAGAGTTAAAGTTGATACTGAAGATTACAGGGAAAGAAGAAAAAAAACACTGGAAAATTTGGCAAAAAACCTTTCATATAAGGTAAAAAGAACAAGACGTCCTGTAACCTTGGAACCGATGAATCCCTATGAAAGAAGGGTTATACACTCAACGCTTCAAAATGATAAATATGTTACAACACATTCAGAGGGAGAAGAGCCATACAGAAGAGTGGTAATCACTTTAAAACATTCATGAAAGAAAATGATGATACAATAGCAGCTATTGCAACGCCTTTCGGTAATTCAGGTATAGGAATAATAAGAATATCAGGCAATGATGCAATAAAGACAGCCGATAAAATAATAAGGTCAAGGTCAAATAAAAGCCTTGACCTTTTTTCAGCGGAATCACATACGGTTCATTATGGATATCTAGTAGATAAGGATTCTATTATAGATGAAGTTTTATGTACTGTATACAGAGCTCCAAGATCATATACAGCAGAAGATATTGTTGAAATCAGCTGTCACGGAGGAATGTATATATTAAATAAAGCTTTAAGTGTTATTCTGTCAAACGGGTTAAGACTAGCAAAACCAGGTGAGTTTACTAAAAGAGCTTTCTTAAACGGAAGAATAGATCTGTCACAGGCTGAGTCCGTTATGGATATTATATCTTCTGAAAATGAATTCAGCAGAAAAAATTCTATTTCACATTTAACGGGTTCTGTAAAGAAAAAAGTCAATGGACTCAGAGAAACCATTATACATGAGACAGCTTTTATTGAAGCAGCTCTTGATGATCCGGATAATTATGAAACAGGATCTGATTATAAATCAAAGCTTGAAGAAGTCATTATAGGATTATCAAATGAAATTAAAGGTATTATTGATAATTATAATGATTTCAGATTTTTAAGGAACGGGATAAATACTGTTATAGTTGGCAAGCCAAATGTTGGTAAATCCTCATTACTAAATCTTTTATCCGGTTATGACAGGGCTATTGTTACTTCTGTTCCAGGTACTACCAGGGATACATTATCAGAGAGAATTAAATTAGATGATATAATATTAAACATTATTGATACAGCTGGAATACATAAATCAAATGATGAAGTAGAAAAAGCAGGAATATTAAGATCAAGAAAAGAAATTGAAAAAGCCGATTTAATACTGTTTATAATAGATTTATCAGAAAAATATGACGAAGAAGACAGGGAAATTGCATGTCTGATCAAAGAAAAAAACAGTATAGTAATATTGAATAAAGCAGATAAAAAGCCAAAATTATCTGAAAAAGAAATAAAGAAAGAAATGGATTTCCCAATTATAAAAATGTCTGTTAAAGAAAATAAAGGACTTGATAAACTAAAAGACACTATAAAAGAATTATTTATAAAAGAAAAGATAAAGGAAAATACAATCCATATTACAAATATGAGACAGATTGAACTTTTTAAATCAGCATATGAATCATTATGTCTGGTGGCAGGATCAATTAAAAAAGGTATGAGTGAAGAAATGTACACTATAGATCTGATGGATGCCTATGCATATTTAGGAGAGATAATCGGAGAAGATATTTCAGATGATCTTTGTGAAAGAATTTTTAATGAATTTTGTATGGGAAAATAGTATAGCAAAAATTATGAGAGGTAAAGTACTTGATAATCAAGGATTATGACGTAGCGATAATAGGTGCCGGACATGCCGGATGTGAAGCTGGACTTGCTTGTGCAAGAATCGGATTAAAAACTATTGTATTTACTGTAAGTGTAAATAGTATTGCATTAATGCCATGTAATCCAAATATAGGAGGAAGTTCTAAAGGACACCTTGTAAGAGAAATTGATGCTATCGGCGGAGAGATGGGGAAAGTAATAGATGAAGCATTTATACAATCAAAGATGCTAAATAAAAGCAAAGGTCCTGCTGTACATTCCTTAAGAGCTCAGGCAGATAAAGAACAATACTCAAAAATAATGAGAAAAACTCTTGAAAGTCAAAAGAACCTTGATATTAAGCAGGCAGAAGTAACGGAAATAATTACAGATAAAAATAAAAACATTTCAGGATTAAAAATATTTACAGGAATAGAATACAAACTTAAAGCAATAGTGTTATGTACGGGAGTATATTTAAAAAGCAGATGTTTATGTGGAGAGGCAATTACTTATACCGGTCCAAACGGACTTCAGGCAGCTAACCATTTATCAGAGTGTCTTATAAAACTCGGAATAGAAATACATAGATTTAAAACAGGAACACCGGCAAGGATATCCGAAGAATCTATAGATTTTACAAAAATGGAAGCACAATATGGTGATGATCCTATAATCCCTTTTTCGTTTTCAACAGATCCTGAGAAAATACAGAAAAAACAGATTAAATGTTATCTGACTCATACTACCGAAAAAACCCATGAAATAATAAAAAAAAATCTTGACAGATCTCCTATGTATTCAGGAGTAATAGAAGGAGTCGGACCTCGATATTGTCCTTCAATCGAAGATAAAGTTGTAAAATTTTCCGAAAAGAATTCACATCAGGTTTTTTTAGAACCAGAAGGTTTGGATACTGACGAATGGTATATTGACGGAATGAGCAGTTCATTACCTGAAGATGTTCAGATAGATATGTATCATTCAGTTCCGGGGTTAGAAAAAGCTAAAATTGTAAGAAATGCATATGCAATTGAATACGACTGTATTCCTGCAAGACAATTGAAACACACGTTAGAATTCAGGGAGATTTCCGGTTTGTTTTCAGCCGGACAAATAAACGGAAGTTCAGGTTATGAAGAGGCTGCAGCACAGGGATTAATAGCAGGAATAAATGCAGCCATGTTTGTGCTACAAAAGCCTTATATAACAATAGATCGTTCAGAAGGATATATAGGAGTATTGATAGATGATCTTGTGAGCAAGGAATCATTTGAACCATATAGGATGATGACAAGCAGAGCAGAGTACAGGCTTTCATTAAGACAAGATAATGCTGATATAAGATTAAGGGAAAAAGGATATAATGCAGGACTGATCACTGAGAACGAAATTGATAAAATTAGAAAAAAGAAAAAACAAATAGAAGATGAAATTTTAAGAGTTTCAGGATTAAATATAAAGTTGAATGAAAAACTAAAAGAAATAATTAAAAATAATAAAAGCGGAGAAGTATCTTCAGGAACTACGCTAGGAGAACTGATAAAAAGGCCGGAGTTATCTTATGAAGAATTAGCTCCGATAGATGAAGACAGACCTGTTTTACCAAAAGAAATACAGGAACAGGTTAATATTAATATTAAATATAAAGGATATATTGATAGAGAGAAAAGACAAATCAGCCAGTATTTAAAAGCAAGGTCGTACAAAATACCTGAAGATATTGATTATAATGATATTTCAAATATACGGATTGAAGCCAGACAAAAGCTAAGTCTGTTTAAACCAGAAAGTATAGCAGAAGCATCAAATATACAAGGAGTATCTCCGGCAGATATTCAAGTATTAATGATTTATATTAAGTCAAAAAAATCAAAAAAATGACTACATTAGAAAAAGGATTAACTCTTCTAAAAATAACATATACATCAGAACAATTAGAAAAAACAGATTTATTCTACGAAATGCTCGAAAAAAGAAATAGATCTGTTAATCTTACAAGAATTACAGATAAAGAAGAGTTTTATGTGAAACACATATTAGACTCACTTTCAATATTTAGCTTAACAGATCTCTATGAAAAAAAAATTTTGGATGTTGGTACTGGTGCTGGTTTTCCAGGTATACCACTAAATATTTTTTTTCCAGACAATGATTTTTTATTATTAGACAGTGTACAAAAAAAACTGTCATTTATAAATGAAGCTGTACAAACACTGAACCTGGAAGGAATATCGACAGCACATGGAAGAGCAGAAGATCTGGGAAGAAACAATTTATATAGAGAAAAATTTGATATAGTAATAAGCAGGGCAGTTGCAGATCTTTCAGTATTATCAGAACTATGTATTCCATTTGTAAAACAAGATGGCATATTTATAGCATATAAGTCCTTAAATTGTGATAATGAGTTGAATAATTCAAAATATGCTATAGATAAACTATCAGGCACATTAGAGTCTGTTAATATAGTCGATATACCACTTTCAGATATTAAAAGAAAAATAATAATAATTAGAAAAACAGGCTCAACAAAGGAATATTACCCAAGAAAAGCAGGAATAATTTCAAAAAGACCCCTAAAAAAATAAAGTTTCATGTGAAACATTTATCTATATATACTAAGGATAGATAGTCCAAAAAAAATCTATTACTACATATAGTGAATTATGAAAATGTTTCACGTGAAACATTTTCAACATAATCAACTTATTCCACAAATTAACACAATAGTATAGTACGGAAAAAATAAACATGTTATAATCTGTAACACTGTAAAAAAGAGAATAGAAAAAAGGAGAAATGAAGTGGGAAGAGTAATATCTATTGCAAATCAGAAAGGTGGAGTAGGAAAATCTACTACAGCAATAAATCTTTCAGCGTGTCTGGCGGAAAAAGAAAAAAAAGTCCTTTTGGTTGACAGTGATCCTCAGGGAAATACCACAACAGGATTGGGTCGTGAAAAAAACCAGATAGAGAATACTATCTATGATATATATATAGGTAATGAAAGCATCCAACAGTGTATTATAAAGAATATATATGAAAATTTGGATCTTATACCTGCAAATGTAAATTTTTCCGCCGCAGAAATTGAATTGATAGGGATTGATAATAAGGAATTCATATTAAGAAATGAATTGGATTATGTAAAAAATGATTATGATTTTATCATCATTGATTGCCCGCCGAGCCTTTCACTTCTTACTGTTAATGCTATGTCTGCATCTGACACTGTGATAGTGCCTATTCAATGTGAATATTATGCTTTGGAAGGTTTATCACAATTAATACACACTGTTAATCTGGTTAAGGACAGATTAAATGAAGATCTTGATCTGGAAGGAGTTGTCTTTACAATGTATGATTCAAGAACAAATCTGTCACAACAGGTAGTAGACAATGTAAAAGAAAACCTTCCGGATAATATTTTTGAAGTAATAATTCCAAGAAGCATTAGGCTTGCTGAAGCTCCAAGCTATGGACAGCCGATCACGATTTATGATCCTAAGAATACAGGAGCTGAAAGCTACAGAAAACTGGCAGAACTTGTAATTAAGAAGAAATAAGGGGAATAATATGGCAGCAAAAAAAAGAGGACTTGGTAAAGGACTGGATTCCTTAATACCAGAAGGAAAAATTAAAGTTGTCGGGAAACCCGGTGCAAGTACAATAACCAATGGAAAAGACGTAGTTATTGACATTAATATTAATCAGGTTGAACCGGACAGGTTACAGCCCAGAAAAAATTTTAATGAAGATGAATTGAATGATCTTGCAGATTCAATAAAAGGTCACGGAATTATTGAACCCCTGCTTGTACAGAAAAAGGAAGATTATTATGAGATAGTAGCCGGTGAAAGAAGATGGAGAGCAGCAAAAATTGCCGGACTGAAAGAAGTACCATGTATAGTCAGAGAATTTTCTGAGCTTGAAAAAGTTGAAATACAGCTTATTGAAAACATTCAAAGAGAGGATTTGAATCCTATAGAAGAAGCCCAAGCATATAGACGTCTCGTAGATGAATTTCATATGAAACAGGATGAGGTGGCAGAAGTCATAGGAAAAGACAGGACAACCATTACAAACTCTATGAGGTTATTAAACCTTGCAGAAGAAGTTCAGGAATTTTTAGTTGACAAAAAGCTCACGCCTGGCCATGCCAGAGCATTGCTTGCAATATCTGACAAAGAAAAACAGGTAGATATTGCCACTAGGGTATTTGATGAAAAAATGACAGTGAGAGATACCGAAAAGCTGGTAAAATCACTAGACAAACCTGTGAGACATAAAAAGCTTACACCAGAAGCTCTTCAGCTGATATACAGACAGCTTGAAGACAGGATCAGAGAAAAATTAGGCGCAAAGATAAGTATTAAGCCTTTTGATGAAAAAAAAGGAAGAATAGAGATAGAATATTTCTCGCAGGAAGAGCTTGAGGACATAGTAAACAAAATAACAAAGGAGCAATAATTGTGGAGAATTCTTTATTAGAAGAAATAGGAATAGATCCTATTATATATTTTGTCATATTGTTTATGTTCATGATAGTATTAACTGTCCTATTTATTGTACAAACTAAACGATATAACAGGCTCAATCAAAGATTCAGGGTTTTTATGAGTGGATCGGATGGCGCCAGTCTTGAAGAGAAGACCATGAAGCTTTTTTCAGATGTTCGTAAATTGAAGGAGCATGATCTGGTTTATAAAAATGAAATTAATGAGATGAAAAGGACCCTGCTGAGTTGTTTTCAAAAAGTAGGAATAGTAAAATATGACGCTTTCAGGGAAATGGGAGGGCAATTATCGTTTTCAATCGCTTTACTGGACCAAAAAGATAACGGTTTTGTAATGAATTCTGTTCATTCTGCCAGCAGCAGCTACGTTTATACAAAGGAAATAGAAAACGGACACTCAGCTATTGAGTTAAGTGGAGAAGAAAAAGAAGCATTGCAGATAGCTATAAATTCTTCACCTTCTATTACCGCTGTGCCGTCTCGTAAGGGTGATAAATAAAACATGGCACATAAGTTTTTACGATCGATAGGCTTTTCCGGGATAAGCAGCAGAAAAGAAATAAAAAAGATTTTAAAACTGGTTTTGATGTCTCCTACAGAAAAGCAATATGTAACCCTTCCGGATGATTCAATCGCAGTAGAATACCGCAAGGATTTTTCTGATGAATTCGGTATAGTTGTATGTGGCGAGTTTTCTGAAGATGCAGATTTTGACTATGAATGCTATTATCCCTATTTCAAAGGGCAGTATGTTTCTACAACGACAGAAATAGATTTGGAAAGACTTATTGAAACGGAATCATTTGAAGGTGTATTTGATGATACAAGAGTTGGCATTTCCATAATTTTCAGATTGACCAACAGACTGGATTATCAAAAAATCCTTATGAGAGAAAAAATATATACGGTAAAAAAGCCGCTGACATTATCCGGATTAGCAGAAACCGGAACAATCCTGTTGCCAATAAAAAAAGACAAGCGTCAGGTAATGAAGGGAAAAAGGGAAACGATCGAAAGAAACAAACTTATTGCAGATGCACGGGCAGGAGATGAAAGTGCCTTGGAGACTCTTACCCTAAGAGATATAGACATTTATTCATCCATATCAAGAAAAATCATGACCGAAGATGTATTTACTCTGGTAGATACATACATTATGCCTTATGGTCTGGAATGTGATCTGTATTCCGTTATGGGTGAAATATTGGATGTAAAAAAGAAGGAAAATGATCTGTCTGGTGAGGAAGTAGATATTTTGACCCTAAACTGTAATGATCTTGTCTTTGACGTTTGTATTAATAGAAACGACCTTGTCGGAGAACCGCTCAGCGGCAGAAGATTTAAAGGAAACATATGGCTTACCGGAGAAATCAATTTTGATTAACAGGTAATTTGACAAATGTAATCTTTAGGAATAATATATATTAATCTTTGACGGAAACGTCATTCAAAAATCACATTTCATTTTATCCCGAGGGGATAGTCGTTGTCGTTATTTACGACCAAAGAATCAAAAAGTAACAAGTAACCAGTAAAGAGAAAAATTCATAGTGAGGTGATTCTTATGGCAAAATACTCCAGTCGTTTTTTTGCAGTCTTTTTCTTGTCTTTTATTCTTTCATATTTAGTTGTCTTTGCATTTCCGGTTTATACGTACGCAGCAGATGTGTCTCCTAAAATCTTGACAAAAGAAGATTTAAGCGGATTTGAAAAGCTTACTTTCTATAATACCGAAGACGAAAACATCATAGGCACTGATCCTGAAGGAACAAAAATAAGCCCATCGGATACATACGGGTTTATGAGCCGGCACAGACTGGTAAGTACGGAAAAAGGAATAGTAGAGGCTGATTACGGACATATTGGTCAGTTTCATGGCAGAGATATTTCCGTTAATATTACATTTTCTGATTTTGTAAAAAAGCCTTCAGATCTCTTCAAGGAAAGAGACGGAAGAAGCATATGTATTCCGTTATGCTTTAGGGATAATTTCCAGTATGACGGAGATAGTCTGGTCCAAAAAATGGTTTTTTATTATTCGGATGATGATAGCAGAACTCCAATAGATATGACAAATGCATTTATCGTTATAAACGGGTTAAATGTAGATGAGTATGCGGGAATGGAACCGGATCATCAAGTATATCTATCAGAAAACTCACAGCTAAAAGAAAAAGCAGCCGGGGATTTTGTATGTTACGGAAACGGACCTCAAGGAAAAAGCGATACGTGTATCACAGGTTCTGAAGATGTAAAATACGAGCTTGACGGGATAGCTTATGAAGAGGATTTATCAAATCCCTTATATTATATCTGCTCAGCCATGTTTACCCTAAACGGAACAGAAAACAGATTATATATAGAAGATCAAAGAAAAACAGGCGGGTATGGAATAGAGTGGAGTCTGGATCTGACTACTCTCCAGATTACCTATAATATAAAAACACATGTTGAAAACGGGGAGATAACCCCAAATGTGTCTAATATAATATACAACTCAGACCAAAGAATAACATACAGTCCGAGTGAAAACTATATATTGGACAGCATATCAGTAGATGGTACTCCAGTTGATATAAAAACGGTGCAGAATGGATATGATTTTAAGAATATAACTCAGGATCATGAAATATCAGTAATATACAAACTGCCTTATAAAAAAGTAGAAACAAAAGTAATAAACGGTACGATCACTCCTTCAGATGAGAGGATCCTTTTCGGATCGGATAAAGAGGTAGCTTACAGTCCAGAAGATGGTTATATTCTTGACAGTATATCTGTCGATAATATGCCATATGATCCAAAACAATATCCAAACCGGTTCAATTTTGAAAAGATCAGGGAAGACCATAATATAAAGGTTGTATATACAAAACCCGAAGCACCTGTAAAAAAGGTACTGGATAAGAACAGGGAATTTATCAACGGAAAAAGCGTCTCTGTCGGAGATTTATTAACATATGAAATAACTGCAAAAAACAACCTTAATAGGAAGGCGGATATTACCATAACTGACAATCTGCCGGGGTTTACTGAATTTGAATCCGCATCAGACGGTGGAAAAATAGATGATGGAAAGGCAGTCTGGGAAATCACATTGCTTCCTATGGAGGAGAGGACTGTTTCCTTATGTGTACGTGTAATGCCAAAAGCAAAAGGGTATAACATATCCAACTATGCAATGGAGATAATAGAGGGAATGCATCTTATGTCTAATACGGTAAACAATCCGGTCCAGGGAGATCCGGTTAAAACCGTTAAGGATTCTGACGGTAAAGACATTGACAAGACATTTATTGAAAAAGGACAGGAGATAAAATACAGTATATCATCAAAAAATGTTTCATCTGAAGAAAAAAGAATAGAAATAAAAGATGATATCCCGGAAGGGATGAGCTTTTTAAGTGCGGATAACGGGGGAATTGTTAACGGGAAAACCGTGTGTTGGGATCTTTTGATCAAGCCCGGAGAAGAAAAAGCAGTCAGCTTTAAGGTTAAGGTAGATCAGGAAGGAAAAACTTTTATCAATCAGGCAAAGGTAACTTTAGATGGTATAGGGATGCTTACAAATACAGTTGAAAACTGGAGCATTCAGTCTCCTAAAAAAGACGTAAAACAAAACGGGATATCAGTGGACGGAAGAGACATACCAAACGGTGAAAGCGTAACTTACTACATAACTGTAAAAAATACTTCAAATAAAACTGCAGATATGAAGGTGGAGGACAAGATACCGGAACATCTGGAGGTGATAAGCATGGACAACGGTGCTATCGCGGAGGATAGCGTAATAATCTGGAAAATGCAAAATGTTCCTGCCGGTGAAACAAGGACAGTCGGCTTTACTGCCAAGGTAAAAGGTGATCAGGAACCACAGGAAGTAAGTAACAAAGCATATTTGATGATAGGCGATAAGAAACTGTCTTCAAACGAAGTCAAGATAAAAATCCCTGCAGTGAAAAAAATAGAAATATTAGGTGAAACAGTTAAGCCGCTGAATAACACAGAAACGCCTCCAGACAGGGGAAGTCTGGGAGAAAGGAAAGTGCCGACAGGGGACAGACAGAATATTTTGGTATGGATACTGATAGCAATGTGTGCTTTTGCCGGAATAGTAGTAGTGAGGATAAAAAATGAATAAAAAAACAGCAGACTACCTTATGACAGGAGTTTTTGGTTTTATCTTTTGTATTTGCCTATTATTTATCGTAAAAGATATTATTAATTATCGAAGTGCCCAAAAGGAATATAAAAAATTAGGACTGACTTTTCCATTAAAAAATGATAGAACGGTTCAAAACCCGGGAAATGATGATACAGCAGTAGAATTAAAAAGTTCAACAACTGCATCAAAGTTTGAAGAATTATATAAAATCAATCCCGACCTGGTAGGCATACTGTCGATACCCTCATTAAATCTTTTATACCCGGTGGTGCAAGGAGCAGATAATGAGAAATATCTAAATATTACTTTTGAAGGAAAGAAAAATCCGGCAGGATGTCTGTTTATGGATTGTCAAAACAACAACACTTTTATGGATGATAACACATATATTTATGGTCATAATATGAAAGATGGCAGTATGTTCGGAAGCTTAAAAAAAATGACAAGAGAAGATTTTGATTATAAAAATGCCAGCGCATATATTATCACAAAATCAAAAACATACTCATATAAATTTGAAAAAGCCGAAGTCGTTAACGTTAATGAGTATAAAGCCTCAAAAAATAAACAAAGCGCATTAACACTGTATACGTGCTGGAGTAATGATAAAAAACGCAGACTATTAGTTACATTCTTAAGGGATGAAGGATAATCTGAGGATTAACTGATGTATTTTG
>JAEEGL015648095.1_pt1 | contig 13613 bp, 10 predicted proteins | sample 9134231 | NCBI WGS metagenome assembly JAEEGL01 (sample SAMN16246548, study PRJNA631951) | gut metagenome | biome: gut microbiome; feature: rumen; material: fiber-attached | host: Bos | place: Iran: Karaj | collected 2018-10
TAAAGAGTTTTTAATTAATTGGCAAATTGAAACAAGGCCAAAAGTATTAGAATTATTAGAAAAATATAAAGATAAAAATATAATAGTTTTTAATAATAGAGAAGAAAAAGAAAAATATATTTCTCAAATTAAAAAGAGTTAAATTTTATATTTATGAATAAGAGTTAAGCAAAAAGCTCTAAGGGTACGCAAATTGTATTACTTATTGCTTATAATGCTATTAAAGAACAATAGGTTTTATACCGTTTGGTGATATATTTTATCTTTTTTGAAATAAAATTTTTACTTTATTTTCCATATATCGCAAATATAAATTTGCAGGTTTGGTGAACTTTTGGTAGACTTATAAATTAATATCAATTATACTAAGTTTAGGGATATGCAAGTTATGGTGGGGTTTAAATATGAAGAACAATATAATTGATTCTATTGAATATAAAAAATATAATAATTCATATGAAAAAGAAGTAATTGATATCTTTGTTAAAGCATTTGAAAATTATCCTCTTTTTGAAATTGTTAAGGGTGATTTTAAATCAGATGAAAAGTATCGAAGCTTTTATAATAGTTTTATGAGATCGTTATTTAAAGCAACAATACGTAAAAATGAATGCTATATTGGTATAAATAATGGTAATGTTATAGACTTAGTTATTATTGATTCTCCAACTGATAAGCCAGTAGGTTTTTTAGATTATGTCATATGTGGAGGTATTAAACCAATATTAAAACTTGGATTGTTCAATGCTTTAAAATATCTTAAACTTTCTGATGAAACAGAGTATGTTGTTAAAAGTATTAAAGAACCACGTTGGCATTTATATTTTTTAGTGGTTGATCCAAAATATCATGGTATTGGTATTGGATCAGATGCAATAAAGAGTTTTTTAATTCCTTATGTTAAGGAAAAAAACGGTAAGCTTATTACTGTTACAACTAATGCAAAGCTTAATTTGAATTTTTATACTAATAATGGCTTTTCTTTAATCAAAGAAGAAATTCTTAAATATAAAGGTAGAACTGTTAGTAATTGGAGTTTTAGAATGGATTTAGATTTTTAGATTTAATTCAAAATAAATATCACGTCTAATCCTAGAGATATTGTCTTGTATAATTTGAGTAATATTGTTGTTTTTTCGGAACAAATAGCTGGTCTAATACTAGATTAGGTCATATTAATTTATCTATAGAAGAATTAAAACAATGATAGATAAACCATCTATTAATTTGAAAATTGAATAATTATTAAAAAGGAGTAGCTTATGAGGGAGTTTTATGAAAAAATAGATAGAGATGGTTATATTTATAAAAATGATTTATTAGATATTAACGCAGAAAATGAAATGATTCGTTGTCATGATTTATCTTTAAAAATAAGCTCATCAAGACCAACTGATTCAAACTATAAAAATCTTTTAGAAGAATTACTTCAAGATAAAGTAGATGAAACAGTAGCAATAGTATCACCTTTTTATTGTGATTTTGGTTCAAGACTTAAGCTTGGAAAAAATATTACAATAAATAAAGGGGCAACTATTTTTTCAGCAGGTCTTGTTGTAATAGAAGATGATGTATTAATAGGTCCAGATGTAAAAATTATAACTGTTAACCATGATTTAGCTGATAGACATAATAAGATTATATTTAAAAAGGTTATAATTAAGAAAAATGCATGGATATGTGCTGGGGCTATTATATGTCCTGGTGTAACTATAGGAGAAAATAGTGTTGTTGCTGCTGGTGCTGTTGTTACAAAGGATGTAGAGTCTAATACTGTTGTAGGTGGTAATCCTGCGAAATTTATTAAAAAAATATATTAAAGGCTTAATTTTTATTAAGCTTTTTATTTTATATAATACCAATTATTTTTAATAATTGTTGCACATTTGTTGCACACTAATTGTTATAATTTAAAGTAAGAAGTATTTATTTTTAATAAAAATAATTGAGGAGTGGTTGCATATGAAAAAATATAAATGGTTAACTTTGGGCGGTATTCAACATAAAGTTTTTAATTTAGTATTTTTTACAATTATATTACTGATGGCTGCATATACAGCTGTAATTGCACATCAAACTGCAAGCTTAAAAAATATTGTAAATGAAACTAATGCTGATCAAAAGAAATCTATAACATCTATTAGTGAATCAACTATGGATAATGTTTTAAATTCAAATTTGGTTCAATCAACACAAATGGAAGCGTATATTGCTGAAGATATATTTGAAGATGCTATTAGCGTTGTAAATATTATTTCTGATTATGCAACTAATTTATTTAAAAATCCAGATGCATATCCTGAACATGATATAAATTTACCTGATAAGGATTTAGATGGACAAGTTTCAGTTCAATTATTAAAAGAAGAAAGTGTTGATCTAAATAATCCTGATATTAAGAAAAAGGTCGGATTAATTGCAAATTTATCTGAGCTAATGTGTGCAGTTTATTCTGATGCTAGCGTAGATTCTTGTTATTGCGCAACTCCAGATGGTATTGCAGTTTTAGTAGATAACCATTCAGCTACAAAATTTGATTCAAATGGAAATTTAGTTAATATAAGCATAAATGATAGAGTATGGTTTCAAAAAGCTAAAGAATTAGGTGGACTTTATTTTACAGATGTAGTTTCTGATTTATTTACTGGAGAAATAAGCATAACTTGTTCTTTACCAATTTATAATGAAGCAAAAGAATTTGTTGCGGTTGTTGGTGCTGATTTATTCTTAAATAAGGTTTCATCAGCTATCAATGATACTGAGCATGATGGAAGTTTTGTATGTATTGTGAATCAATATGGCCATGTATTATTTTCTCCTAAAAAAGAAGGTATATTTAGTGTTGCTAAAGTAGATGATGCTATTGATTTAACTAAATCTAGTAACAAGCAATTAGCTAATTTTGTAACTGATTCACTAAATGACTCAACAAATCTAAGAACAATTGAAATTGATGATGAAATATATTATGTGTGTGGTGCTCCTATTGCGAATGTAGGTTGGGCAATTTTAAGTGTTGTCCCTAAATCATTAGCTGATCAAGCTGGATTAATAATGATAGAGCAATTTGATTCAATTCAATCATCAGCAATTACTAGATTCAATAAAGGAATGACTAATGCTTTAATAACTATTACAGTATTAATTGCTATTGTATTAGTATTAGGAATTTCAACAGCATTAATTTTATCAAAGCGTATTGTAGGACCATTAACAAATATTACTAATAGAATCCAATCATTAGGCGGAGAAGATTTAGCATTTAAGATGGAAGATTCTTATAAAACCAAAGATGAAATTCAAGTCTTAGCTGAAGCTTTTGCAAATCTATCTGAAAAGACATTGCTTTATATTAATGAGGTTAAACGTGTTACATCAGAAAAGGAAAGAATAGGAGCCGAGCTTACTTTAGCAACAAGAATTCAAGCTGATATGCTTCCAAGCATATATCCAGCTTTCCCTGAAAGAAAAGAATTTGATATTTTCGCATCAATGGATCCTGCAAAAGAAGTAGGTGGAGATTTCTATAATTTCTTCTTAATTGATGATGATCACTTATGTATTTTTATTGCCGATGTTTCTGGTAAGGGAGTACCTGCTGCCTTATTCATGATGGCATCAATGATCATATTAAGTAATAATGCCCGGATGGGAAAAACACCAGGTGAGGTTTTAACAGATACAAATGCTGCAATTTGTTCAAACAATAGAGAAGAAATGTTTGTTACAGTATGGCTTGGTATATTAGAAATTTCAACTGGAAAATTAACTTGTGCTAATGCTGGACATGAATTCCCTGTTGTTAAAACACCTGAAGGTGAATTTGAATATTATGAGGATAAGCATGATTTTGTAATTGGTGGATTTAAGGATATAAAGTATAAAGAATATAGTATGGATTTAAAACCTGGTTCTAAATTGTTCTTATATACAGATGGTATTCCTGAGGCTAAAAATGCTAATAAAGAACAATTCGGAAGTGAAAGATTACTTAAGGCTTTGAATAAGGATTCTTCATTAGCACCTAAAGAAATGCTAAAACAAGTTAGAACTGAGGTTGATCTATTCGTTGAAGAGGCAGAACAATTCGATGATTTAACAATGGTTTGCCTTGAATATAAAGGAAAATAATATAATTAAAAGCTTCTGGATTCGGAAGCTTTTAAAAATAATAGAAAATTATTATTTTCACATTATTTGCATAAATATGTATAGATATATTATAATAAAAATAGATATATTCAATTAGTAACAAAATATTTAAAAACATATAGATGGATGCGAGGTGATTCTTATATGAAATCATTGAGAACAAAAATAACAATTATAACAATATCTGTTATTACTTTAACTATTATTATTGTATCAAGTCTTAGTGTTTTCTTTATAAGAAATACTGAGCATAAAAAATCAGATCAATTGTTATTATTATTGGCAGAAAATGGTAAAAACAATCTTGATTATTATTTTGGTAGTGTTCAAAAATCAATAAATAAAGTTTCAGATTACGCAAATTCGATACTTGATGGCACTGATGATGCATCCTCAGAAGAATGTAATTCAAAATTAAATATTTATTTTGATGAAATATCATCTAAAACAAATGGTGTTTTAACTTATTATTTTAGAATAGACCCTGAGATATCCCAAAATGTTAAAGGTTTTTGGTACATAGATTTAGATGGAAAAGGATTTGTTGAGCATGAGGTAACTGATATTTCAAAATATGATACTTCTGATACAAATAATCTTTTATGGTTTACTATTCCTAAAAATTTGAAAAAGTCTATTTGGATTAAGCCTTATATAACAGAAAATTTAAACAAAAGAGTTATTTCATATAATGAACCAATATTTTATAGAGGTAAATTTGTTGGTGTAATTGGTATTGAAATAGATTATAAAACAATGGCTGATCAGGTTGATTCAATTAGATTATTTGGAAATGGTTATGCTTTTTTAAGCGATGATTCTGGAAAAATTTATTATCATCCATTTATAGATGTTACAAATTTAGATGAGGATTTAGAAGTTCCAAAGGGGTTGAATAGTAACACTACATTTTTTACCTATAAATATAGTGGCATAGAAAAGGAAGCAGCATGGCTTTCATTAATTAATGGAATGAGAATTAATGTAACTGTTCCTGTATCAGAAATGGAAGGAGATTGGCAAAGGCTAATCGTAAATATTGTCATTGTTTCTTTTGAAGTGTTAGTTATTTCAGCATTATTTATAATGCTTTATACAAGAAGAATATCTAAACCTTTAAAAGAATTAACAGAGGCAGCAGAACAGGTTGATAATGGTAATTATGATTTTGTTTTAAAATATGATAAGAATGACGAATTAGGAAGACTTACTAATACATTTAAAAATCTATCATCACATATGAAGGAAAATATTACTAATTTAAATAAACAAGTATTTGTCGATTCATTAACTCAGGTTAAGAATAAGGCTGCATTTTTAGAATATTGTGAGAATTTACAATTAAAGTTGGATAAAGATAAAAACATTAATTTTGCAATAGGAATTTTCGATTGTAATGATTTAAAGAAAATAAATGATTTATATGGTCATGATAAGGGAGATATTTATTTAAAAACTACAAGTCGAGCAATTTATGGTACATTCCAGCATAGCCCTGTTTTTAGAATAGGTGGAGATGAATTTGCTGTAATATTAGAAAATGATGATTTTAACAATATTGATTTACTAATTAGAAGATTAGAAAAAGCTATTAATAGGATTAATCTTAATCAAACTAACGAGTGGGAAAAGGTTGATGTAGCTTATGGTATTGTTAAGTATGAAGAATCTAATGATAGAAATGTTGATGAAGTAATAAGAAGAGCTGATAAGCTAATGTATGAAGACAAACGCTTAAAAAAAGAAAAAAGAAATAAATAGGGAGGAAAATATTATGAAAAAAGTTATCAAATATATATTCATATTAGTATTGTTTCCTATTCTGTTTTTAAGTGTAAATTCATTTGCTAAAGAAGATAAAATTATAAGAGTTGGTTGGTTTGAATCTATTTTTAATAGAACAGATGAAGATGGAAGAAAATCAGGATATTGTTATGATTATCAGCAAAAGCTATCTGTATATACAGGATGGAAATATCAATATGTTTCTGGAAGCTGGTCTGATTTATTACAAATGCTTATTGATGGGAAATTAGATTTATTAGGAGATGTTTCATATACAGAAGCTAGAGCTTCTAAAATGAAATTCTCATCATTACCAATGGGTAGTGAAGATTATTTTATTTATAAATCACCACAAAATAAAGAAATTACAAATTCAAATTTTAAAACATTCAATAATAAAAAGGTTGGTATTAATAAAGGAAGTATTATGGTTAACCAATTTAGTACTTGGGCAAGTAATAATGGAATTAATGCAGAAATTGTTGAGCTCACAAGTACAGATAAAGAAGCATTAGAATTACTTAACCGTGGAGCCATTGATATGTATATATCTATGGATGGAGCCTTAGATAATGAACTTGCAATTCCTTTATGTGAAATTGGTTCATCTAATTTCTATTTTGCAGTTAGAAATGATGCAGAAGATATTTTATCTGAAATAAATTTTGCAATGAACAAAATAAATAATAATGACCCTTTCTTTAATGATATTTTACATGCTAAATATTTTAAAAATTCAGGTGTGAATTTATATTTAAATGAAGAAGAATTAAATTTTATTAATAATCATAAAAAAATAAAAATTGGCTATCAGGATAATTATTTAGCATTTTGTGCTAAGGATTCTTCTGGCAATTTAACTGGTGCCTTAAAAGATTATTTAAATATGGCATCAACTTGCTTTAGAAATGCAACAATTGAATTTGAACCAATTGCATATCCTACTGTAACTCAAGCCCAAGATGGTTTAAAGGCAGGAGAAGTTGATTGCATGTTTCCGTCTACTTTAAGTGTGTATGATGGAGAAATTAATGATTTATTTATGTCTAATTCATTTATGAAAACAGAAATAGCCGCAGTAATAAAAGAATCAGATCAAAAAACATTTTTTAAAAAGGATAGAGTATCAGTTGCGGTTAATTCTAAAAATCAAAATTATGAAATGTTTTTAAAGGATAATTTTCCTGATTGGAGAATTATATATTATGATTCAACTGAAGCTGGCTTAAAAGGAATCGCGGATGGCCAAGCTGATTGCTTATTAATAAGTAATTACAGGTATAATAATATTTCGACTTTATGTGATAAATATAATCTAGTTACATTATCAACTGGTGTTGAAATTGATTATTGCTTTGCTGTAAATAGAACAGATTCAATTTTATATTCAATTTTAAATAAAATAATTAGTAATGTGCCTGAATCTAGTGTAAATACAGCATTATCTAATTATTATACAGAGGATGCTAAAGTTACATTTGGTGATTTCTTATCTAAAAATTTTGGTGTTATAATGCTTATTTTAGCAATTATTGCTTTAGTAATAATGCTATTAATTTTAAGAAATGTATATGTGGAGAAAAAATCTAAATCTCGTCAATTATTAATTAAGGCAACAGAAATAGATGATAAAACTTCCTTATATAATAAAATATATTTCATAGAATATGCTAATAGGCTTTATCGTGATAAGCCTGATATTCATATGGATATGATTGCTATAAATGTTGAAAGATTCCATTTTATAAATAGCTTAAATGGTAGAAAATTTGGTGATCAGGTATTAATAGAAATTAGTGATGAAATAAAAACATTTTTGAAAGATAAAAATGGTATTGCTGGTCATTTAGAAGCTGATAGATTTGCAATATATTGTAATCATTTAGAAGATTATAATAAATTAATTGATAATCTACAGGGTAGAATTGATATGCTATCTATAAATGCAAATATTAGAATTAAAATGGGTGTTATGCCTTATAAAGAAGGAATAGATCCTACACATCAGCTTGAGCAAGCTTTAGCAGCAAGCAATCTAGCATTAACTGAATTTAAAGAAAATTTAGTAGTGTTTGATAAGAAAATGAGTGATAGAGAATCACTTGATCAAAGACTATTAAATGATTTAAGATCATCAGTTGAAAATAAAGAATTTAGTGTTTATTATCAACCCAAATATGATATTACATCTGATGAGCCTAAGCTTGTTGGAGTTGAGGCTTTAGTAAGATGGAAGCATAAGGATTTAGGATTTATATTCCCAAATGAATTTATTCCTCTTTTTGAAAAAAATGGACAAATTGGTATTTTAGATAAATATGTTAGAACAGAATCAGTAAAAAAAATTGCTGAATGGAAGGAAAAATATGGATTTATTTTACCGATTTCAGTAAATGTATCAAGAATTGAAGTATTAGATCAGACATTTGTAGATCAATTAGAAATATTATTAGAAGAATATAATTTACCAACAAGTGCTTTAAATCTAGAGGTTACTGAATCTGCATATATTGATGATAAGGATTATTTTATAGAAGCAATCAATAATTTAAGAAATTCAGGATTTAAGATTGAAATGGACGATTTTGGTACAGGATATTCATCTTTGAATATGTTATCATTAATGCCTGTTGATATTTTAAAAATGGATAGAGGATTTATATTTGATATTGAAACAAATGAAAAGAATGTTCATTTTGTTGAATTAATATTAGGTATCGCAAGAAATTTAAAGGTACCTGTTATTGCAGAAGGTGTTGAAACTAAAGAACAGCTTAATATATTAAAGAATTTAGGCTGTGATATTATTCAAGGTTATTATTTTTCTAAGCCTTTACCTGAAATAGAATTTGAAGAAACTATTTTAGACAAACTAAATAAATAAAAAATAATTATTCCTATTTGTATCTTTGTGATAAAATAGGAATATATTATTTATAAAGGAGATAATTTACATGAAATTAATAGAAAGCTTTTCAATAGATCATAGATATATTATTCCTGGTATTTTTTTAAGTAGAGAAGATAATATAGGAAATGAAAAAGCAACAACTTATGATATAAGATTAAAAAAACCAAATGTTGAACCAGCAATTGATGTTTTAGCAATGCATTCATTAGAACACATTATTGCGACTTTTTTAAGAAATAATAATGAATGGAAAGATGAAGTTATATATTGGGGACCTATGGGATGTTTAACTGGATTTTATTTGATTTTAAAAGGAAATAGAAAGCCTAATGAATTATATCAATTAATTCTAGATTCATTCTTAGAGGTAGAAAAATATAATGAGGTTCCAGGTGCAACTTTAGAAAACTGTGGTAATTATTTATTACATAATTTGGAAATGGCAAAATATTATGCTAAAGAATTTTCTAATTATTTAATTAAGAATAAGGATAATAAATTAATATTTGAGTATCCTAAAACTAAAAGATTAGTTACTAATGATGGTAATAATTTTTATGATTCATAATTTTAAATAATTGTTGAAAAAATAAAATTATTATAATAAAATTTTTTCGTAGGTGAAAAAATGGAAAGATATCAAGAAATTGAAAGAACAATTATAAAAAATTATAGAGGAAGACTTTGGTCACCATTTATTAAAGCTGTAAAAGAATATGAGCTAATAAAGCCAAATGATAAAATTTGTGTTTGTATATCTGGTGGTAAGGATTCAATGCTTATGGCTAAATTATTTCAAGAATTATTAAGACATTCAGATTTTGAATTCGAAGTTAAATATTTAGTCATGAATCCAGGCTATAATGAAAATAATTTAAATCATATAAAAGAAAATTTAAAAATATTAAATATTCCTGCAATAATTATGGATACTAATATATTTGAAATAGCTAATGCTCAAGATAAGAATCCTTGTTATTTATGTGCAAAGATGAGAAGAGGTGCACTTTATACACTAGCTGAAAAGCTTGGATGTAATAAAATAGCTTTAGGACATCATTTTGATGATGTTATTGAAACAACATTAATGAATATGCTAAATGCTGGTTCATTTCAAACTATGCTACCTAAGCTTCATAGTGATAACCATGATGGTATGGAACTAATAAGACCATTATATTTAATAAGAGAAAGAGATGTAAAAGCTTGGGCTAAATATAATGATTTAAGATTTATTATGTGCGCTTGTAGATTTACTGAAGCTTGCTCTGTTGATGGTGAAATTAATACAAGTAGAAGATTAACTACTAAAAATTTAATTAAAGAATTAAGATTAAATTATAATGAAAATGTTGAAAAGAATATCTTTTCTGCAGCTTCAAATATCAATATGGATATGATTTTAGGATATAAAAAAAGTGGCGTTAAGCATTCTTTTTTAGATAATTATGATGAAGAATAAATTTTTAGATATTGAGTCTTTGTGATAAAGACTCTTTATTTTATATATATAATATATTTTTTAAAATTAAATTGCATAAAATTATTTATTGTGATATAATTTTTAATAGAATAAGTAAAGGAGCTATCATTATGCTTTCAAATAATAAAAAAATAATTACAATTTTATTAAAAATAGTAGTAATATTATCTGCATTAATTGGCACTATTATAAGTGCAAAGGCTAGTGCTGATGCCTTTATGAGCGGTCATAGAGTATTTATGTATTTTACTATTCAATCAAATTTATTAATAGCCTTAGTTTCATTTATTGGATTATGCTATATATTACTGAAAAAAGAAGTAAATAAAATTCTTTATGTAATTAAATTTGTATCTACAATCTCAATTACATTAACTGGATTTGTATTTTGTTTTGTTTTAGCACCAACGATGGGAAGCTCTGCATGGAATTTAGCGAATATTTTAACTCATGTAATAGTACCTGTTGCAGCAATTGTTGACTTTTTTATAGTAGGAGATTCTACTAAATATCAAAAGAATGATGTTTGGTTTGTAATTATTCCTCCTATACTATATTTAATTTATGCAGGAATAGGTTATGTATTAAAATGGGAATTTTTACCAAATACTTATTATCCTTATTTTTTCTTAAATTGGGGTAGTAAAGCTGGTGCCTTTGGTTTTTCAAATGAATTACCATTTATTGGTGTATTTTGGTGGATTTTACTCTTGTTATTATTTTTAATTGGCTTAGGATTTTTATATTTAAAAATTCTAAATGTCTTAAATAATAAAAAGATAGAAGAGTAGGTGATATCATGGTTGATACATTTGATATTCAAAAATATATGTCAGAAAACATTGAAAAATTAGTTAAAGATGTTATTAAAGCAACTTTAAAAAATCCTAAAGAAAGTATATTTATGCTTAAATTTGCTAAAGCAAGTAAGAAAGCATCTTTAATTAGAAAAGAATTAGATGAAAAAAATGAGCATGTCCCTCCTTTTTTAATCGCAAGTATTACATCAAGCTGTAATCTTCATTGTGCTGGATGCTATTCAAGAAGCAATAATGCAACAAGCGATACAGAACCTGTTAAGCAATTAAAGGGTGATGATTGGAAAAAGATATTTGAAGAGGCAAGTGAATTAGGAATTAATTTTATTTTGCTTGCTGGTGGTGAACCACTTTTAAGATATGATGTTATGAAAGCTGCAAGTAGTGTTTCTAATATAATGTTTCCTATTTTTACAAATGGTACGTTTATGAATGATATTTATTTTGATTTATTTTCAAAATATAGAAATTTAGTACCAATTTTAAGCATTGAAGGAAATAAAGAAACTACAGATAAAAGACGTGGTGAAGGTATTTATGATAAATTAATAAACAATATGGATATGCTAAATAAAAAAGGTATTGTTTATGGTGCGTCTGTTACTGTAACTAAAAAGAATTTATATGAAGTTACATCTAAGGATTTTTTAAATAGCTTATCTAAAAGAGGATGTAAGGCAGTTATTTATGTTGAATATGTTCCTACATCAAATGAGGAAGATGAGCTTGCACCTGATGATGTTGATAGAATTTATTTAATGAATAAATTAAAGGATATTCGTATGAATGAAAATGATATGGTATATATTGCATTCCCAGGTGATGAGAAGAATTTTGGTGGTTGCGTAGCTGCAGGAAGAGGATTCTTCCATATTAATTCTCATGGTGGAGCTGAACCATGTCCTTTCTCTCCTTTTTCAGATATAAATATCAAAGATACATCTTTAAGAGAAGCATTAAAATCACCACTTTTTAAAGCAATTAAGGATGGTAATATTTTAAAAGAAGAACATAAGGGTGGCTGTGTTTTATTTGAAAAACGTGACCAAGTTGAAGCTATATTAAATAATAATTTAAATTAAGGTTTGAAATTTCAAACCTTTTTTTGAACTTTGTGATATTATATTTATATGGAAAAAACTTTGGAGGGCATATGGGAAAAATATTAGAAAGATATAAAAAGGAATTTTTGCCAAGATTTGATAAGGATGGAATAACACCATATTTATCTTATGAAAATTTTGATGGACTTAATTTTAAAGAGGGAATTTTTAAAAATTCAAATAATATAAATATACATTATTTTTCATATTATTATGATAATTATAAAAAAGATAAGCTTATTGTTTTTTGTCATGGAATAGGTCCTGGTCATACAGCTTATGTTAGAGAAATTGAAAAATTAGCTAAAAATGGTTATTATGTTTTAACAATTGATTATTGTGGATGTGATAAAAGTGAAGGAGAATCTTTAGGTAGTATAAATGAACCAACTAAAGATGTAATTGATTTTATTGATTATATAAGAGATGGAATTGATAATAATATTTTAGAATTTAAAGATAAAGAAATTGTTTTAGTTGGTCATTCTTTAGGTGCATATACAGCATTAAATGTAATCAATTTAAGAAATGATATTAAAAAAGCAGTATTAATATCTGGTTTTATTAGCTTAATTTTAGAATTAAAAGGTGGAAGTAAAATTCCTTTTGGATTTGTTTTTAAATCAATTACAAATTATGAAAAGAAGGTAAATGCTAAATATTGTAATATTAATAATTTAAAATATTTAAAGAATACTTCTGATAAAATATTATTTATTCATTCAAAGGATGATCCAATCGTTCCTTATAAAACATCTAAATATAAAGTATTTAAAAATAATAAAAATGAGAATTTAGATTTTTTAATTGTTGATAATAAAGCTCACAATCCTAATTATTCATCATCTGGATTAAAATATATGAAGGATACTTTTAATGAATATTCTAAATTAATAAAAGAAAATAAATTAAATACAAAAGAAGATAAAATAAAATATATGAAGGATAAAGATTTATTCAAAATGACTGATCAAGATGAAGAAGTTTGGAATAAAATTTTTAATCATATTGAAAAATAAGTTTTGGAAACGTTTTTTTGTTTGTTTTTTTATTTATTAGGAAATTCTATATTTGCTTATTTTAGTCTTCTCAAGCCAAAAAAGCCTAGGCATTTAGGCTAAAAAATATTCTTATTTAAATTATTTATGTTGGATATTTAAAATATTTTTATGAAAATTTATGAAAATAAAAACTAGACATCGATTATGTCTACTTAGGTGATATAATGCATTTAGAAGGAGGTGAAATGAGGATGAAATATAAAGTTTTAAAACAAAAGCTTAAATCTACTAAAGGAGAATTCTTTGTTTATAGATTCTTATCTAATAAATGTAAATGTGTTTATAATAAAGCAATTGAAA
>JAEEGL016747395.1_pt1 | contig 13613 bp, 14 predicted proteins | sample 9134231 | NCBI WGS metagenome assembly JAEEGL01 (sample SAMN16246548, study PRJNA631951) | gut metagenome | biome: gut microbiome; feature: rumen; material: fiber-attached | host: Bos | place: Iran: Karaj | collected 2018-10
ATATAAAGATAAAACTAAGATTCTATTAATTTTTTAACACAGAAAATTCAATCCTCAACTATTTTTTCACTTATTCTAAGTGAACTTTCACCATATACTTCTAAATCAAAATTACCAATATCATAAATTATACCAGTACCATCCGCACCAAATCCCTTATAACTATTCCTTAGTTCATTCTTACAATCACTAAATTCTTTTCGAAAAGAAATCCATCATGCATTAGTATCCTTGTCTATAGCTTTTTTTAATTCTTTTAACCAAAAGCTAATATAAGCATTTTCTTCTTTTCAATTCAAAACATTAATAATATATTTTTCTGCATCAAGCCAACATCCAAAATAATTTTTAGCATTTGAAGAGAATTTAGTCAACTTTCAATTTGAAAATTCATTAAATAAAAAGCAACCTTTAGTTGAAATAAGATTAGAATCAATTCTATAAATACTATCAGTGTAAAAAGCATAATCACAAGGATCGTCTAATGATCTATAAGTCAGCATAATTCAATCATGTGATCATGATATGTCTGCATGTATTCAGATATATCAATTCTTATATGGTAATACAAAATTTTGTCTTTCAATTGGTTCATAACCACAATAATCGATATAACACTCATTACACATAAAAGCAGAATCATCAATCTCATTAGTACCAACAATTTTTTCACTTCATTTCTCACTTCTTTTTAACATAACCATAACATTACCTCTTAACTCATTCTTCTTATCAGGGTCAAAAGTGTTAGACATAATTCAAACAATCTTTAATTTATTTATATGTCTAATGTAATAAGGATTTCATCAATTATATTTATCTCAATAAAGAAGTCTTGAAAGAATAGTTCAGAATTCAGCAATAGTAACTTTATCATAAGGTCTAAATTTAATGATTCATTGCCCCATTAATCATAACTGACACGCATTAGTTACTCAGTTATCATATTGCTTATCTAAATCACTAGTTACATCAGTAAATACACATTTTTTACTAGTATTTCATTCCTTCTTTAAAATATTTATAGCATAATTACTTATCATTTTAGCTAATTCAATTCTTGTAACCTCTCAATTCATATTAGCTTTACCTATAGTTGGTTGAGTAGTTATTCAATTATTGAACGCCCAAGTATATGCAGCATTATATTCTTGAATATAATCAGCTTTTACAAAAGCAATAAAGAATACTGGCAATAAGAATAGAAAGTAAAGTTTTTTCATAAAAACCATTAATATAATAAATTATTCAACAAATTTAACATTTCAAAAAGCTGCTGAAACTTGATAATCTACATCTTTTCTCGCATCACATTCAAAGTCTAATTTTCGTTTTGTATCATTGTTTGTATAATAAAGTATTCAACGTCTAGAAACCCTCTCATATCAATCAACATGTACACCTCATAAATCTGATGCCTCAATTTTTCAAGCATCAAACCAATCTTTATCATTCCAGACAATTTCAGAGAATACTCAATTTGGCTCATTATCTTTTATTCGTCCCTTTAAGTTTTCAGTACATGCACGATTCCATAATTTTTTGAAATCAACTTCAGTAATTTTCACATCAGAATAATACTTATTTTTATCTCAAGGATTAGAATTAGAAGATACAAATCAATAATAACTATTTTCTCACAAATAGAACTCTTTAGGATATGTAAAATAGTTATGTGTTTGTGTAATACATACTATAAATTTCTGATCATATCAATTAACTCATCTATACGGATCTATTTTACCATCATCTCTAACATAAAATCTTATTTCATGCTCATTAACACTCGGTGTTTCTTGTATAATCAATCATCATTTAAATTCTTTTCATAGTTTTATACTAAATCAATATCAGTCAGCTATATAAGTTGTCTCATCACTCCAAATTTCATATCTTCAATCTCATCATTCAATAACAGACTTTACTGTACTATCATAACTTCTTTTTAGCATAACCATAACATTACCTCTTCTTTCATTTATTTTATCTGCATCAGAAATTTTATTTAAAATTTTAAGATACTTTAATTGATTGAGATGTTTTTGATAATAAGGATCTCATCAATCATATTTATTTCAATAGAGGAGTCTTGAAATAATTGTTCAAACTTCAGCTCTAGTAACTTTATCATAAGGTCTGAATTTAGTTATTCATTGTCCCATTAATCAAAGTCTACATGCATTAGTTACTCAGTTATCATATTGTTTATCTAAATCACTAGTTACATCACTAAATATACATTTCTTAGTAGCATCCAATTTCTTATCAAAAGCAGATATTGCATAATTACCAATCATTTTGGCTAATGCTATTCTAGTAATATCTCAATTCATATTAGCCTTATCAATAGTAGGCATAGTAGTTATTCAATTATTAAATGCCCAAGTATATGAAGACTTTTCTTCACTTGAATAACCTAGTGCTATAAATGAAAAACAACACAAACAAATCAAGAAAAATAGTAAGGTCTTTTTCATGCTAAAAAGAAAGTATAAAGTCATCAAAAAACACTATACAAATTTCTGCTAAAATTAAAAGAAAAAAGCTCCATGATAAACATGGAGCCAAAACAGTTTAAAAAATGGACGATATATAGAGTTGATGTGTTGCATACTTCTATATGACATTAGAATAATGAACAGCTATAATAATTTCAAGTAAAAATTAAGACTCTAATATTTCAGATTTTTTCTTATTCTTGAAAGTCTCATATCTTTGTTGTTCACATTTATAAATGAACTTAACTTCATCTTCCTTAAAGGTTTCACTTAACCACTTATAAGCAGATTTATTAATATCTTCACCATTTAGATCTAATATTAATGAATGGAATTTATTAGTAGTTTTTGATCCAGGATAGTCATAACTGAATCTTCTAACTTTACACTCATCTGAATCAGCAGGACAATCTAACAAAAGAGGATCATTCTTTTCAGCCCAGAACTTTATAGAATCTTCAGAATAATTCTTCAATCATAAACATCTACCACATTCTTGAACATCTTCAGAATCAGTGCTTTGTGTTCAACAATTAGTCTTTACATCACTTGTATCTACCAGACCAGTTGTAGTTGCACCAGTTGTTGCAGACGTTGTTGTAGCATTACCAGTTGAAGAAGTAGTAACAATTGTAGTTGTACCCGTTGAAGTAGATGTTGTTACAACATTACCTGTACTAGTTGCAGTAGTTGTTGGCGATATAGAGATTGCTCTATAACTAGGTCTAGGAGCACAAGCTCCTGATGAATCATCAGTAACTCAGAAACCATTTTCATCACAACATACATATTCACAAGCAATATCACTATTAATTGAAGAGTTTCTACAATTATCAATCAATCTATAACAATTAGCGACTCTATCATTATAATCAAAAGTATATGAATTATTGTTTGTATTACCGTAATAATCAGCATAACGATAATAATCATCATAACTAACATTTGGTCTTGGACCAGCAGCACTATGAGTATAAGCATTAGGATCATAATAAATAGGCATAGGTTTTGGACCAGCAGCTTCATGAACATAGGTATCAGTAGCTATTGCATTAGGACCAGCAGAGAAATCGATTGTTTGAATACTATTCATTAACATTACGAGAACATCTCATTTCATTAATACTTGAAAAGGTTCTGAAATATTATCAATAGCTCAAATACTTTTTAATGCTCAAAGATGGTTAACATAATAAGGAACTCAATCAGAGTACTTTTCTCACCAAAACAATTTTGAAAGTGTAGTTCAAAAATCAACTAAATTCAAACTAGCATTAGGATTAAAAACACTAGTACCATATCACATAACTCATCTTTCACAAGCCCACAATGCAGCATTCTTATAACCCCAATTAAGAGAATCAATATCCATAAACTGACATGTAGTTGTTACAGGATCTTTCATTTTCAAAACATTCTTAGCGAATCACATCAACATAGATGCAAATTCAACTCTAGAAATAACAGAATAGAGATTTGCGTCTGAGTATGTTTTTTCTGAAACAATTCAATTACTATATGCCCATTTATAAGCAGTACCATAATCTTGGACATAATCAGCACTTGCATAGCTGAAACAGATTACTCATAATACTATTAATACTAACTTTTTCATGTGTATAATGGTATAAAAGTATAAAGATACCTAATTATACAAAAAAAATCCAAAAAACGCAAAAAAATTACTATAAAATAAATACTAAATATGTCAATATATGTGATTTTCATAAAGAAAGCAAAAAACGCTAGATAATAATTGATAAAAAAGAAAAATACAATTGAATAAATAAAATTTTTAATAAAAGAAAAAAATAGGGGAGGATAGAGATTTAACAAAAATTATTCCAAATATTTATTTATATCTAAACTAACATTTCACATAATATCATTTGCTTTTTGTTTTAAGGAATCACCTTTATCAAAGGTACCATTTCCTTTATTATTAGTAAGAAAATCAATATCAACCCAATAATTTTCAGGAAGATCATAATCCTTATAAATATCTAAGGAATCTCAAACTGTAACTTTAACATCTCACACTTGTAGATAAGGAGGGATATATCATTTTTCAATGACACTCCTGTCTAAAGTCTTAGCAATATATAATTTTCAACTATTAACAATTTTTTCAAATAATCATCAATGTTCCCTTTTATAATTAATCTCTTCAATATTCTTATCATATTCCCTTAGTACTAAATTCTTATTAGTTTCATTATCATCATAATCATATCAAAATTTATTATATATTTTACTCAAAGTCTCCTTACTAACTCATCAAACTTTTCATCACTGAAACGCATTACTATAATAGTTAACATCTCAATCCTTTAAAACAAAATAATGTCCATAAAACGAATATCAATTTTCACTATTATTATGAACTGTATAATTCTCAATAGATGACACCTTCAATTTCTTAGAATATCACTTTCAATTTATTTTAAAATCTCTGGCACTCTGTAACCTATTAGATTTTCTAACTTTAAAATATATATTACCTACAAATGTGATAAAAAAGAAAAATAAAATACAAAAAATAAGTTTTATAAAAAAGCGAATAGATTCATCAGGAGAATTAAAATAAATATCAAAATTAAAATAAATATCAAAATCAAAAAAATAGCCCATAAAAAAAAGTACAACAAGAACAGACGCAAAAGTAATTATTCAAGCTGATATAATCACTCTCGAAGTCCAGCATTCATATCACTTAATTTTTCAACTTTTAGTTTCTCTTATAATATATTCCATAATCTGATTAATTAAATTAAATCTTAAGAACAATTATACACAACAATTAAAAAATATCAAAAAAAGTCCCACGTTATCTCAACGCAGGACTTTACACGTACGTAAATGATCCCAAAGACACAAGGGAACAATTAATATATAATCATAAAGACTATAGATATCAATAAGAAATTAAAAATTCATTATAATTAATTAGATCATGAAAGAAATTCATCTTCAGATCCAACAGGTCAATTATAAACATGATTTTTAAATAGAACATTTACATAATGACTTCTAGCATCGATATGACATATAACATCATCCTCAGCTTTTTCTCACCATTTAATATAATTAACATGGCCAGTAAGCTGATAATTAAAATATTCGCTAGACTCAACTCCCCATGTAAATTTCCATTCATTATAATTCAAAAGGAATCAAGCTACACCTTCACAAGCACTGATACGTGAATCTAAAGAATCTAAATCAGATTTAACATTTAATTCAGTCTCAACATCAACAGTAACATCATCCATATTTTTTAAATAACAATAGAAATCAACATACGATCAGTTATTATCAAAAGATCAACGGAAATAATGTTTACCATCAACTTTATAGAATTGATTCATGAATTTTACTCAAGAATACTCTTCTCAAAAATCACGAACAACTTGATCAGAACAATACTTAGAATACTCTTTACTAAAATCATCTTGCTTTAAAGATCAATATTGAATCACAAAAATATACAAAGCAAGAACAACAGCAATAATAAGTATAACTTTAAAAGCATTATTTCATCAAGTTTTAACTTCATTATCTTTTTTTGATACCATAATCATAAAACGAAATATAAAAGATATTAACTAATAAGATATATTAAAAACTTCGTTAGTCCTATCAAAATTAACACTAACATAGTCTAAATTAGGATAGACAAGACAATCAACAGCTAAACCATTATCATCTCAAGACATTTTATAATAAAAATCTCAACTCAATTGATAATAATTATCTTCTTCTACCTCATCTTCCCAAGAAAAATATCAATCATAATTAAAATAATATTTTACAGAATCCTCACAAGCCAATTTACGAGAATTATAAGATTCTAAATCAGAATAATGATGTAAATTATCTGGAGAAAGATAAATATAAATATCATCTTTATTACTTAAATAACAATGAAAATTAGAAAAAACATCATCAGTATTATACGTTCATTGAAAGTAATACTTACCATCTATTTTAAAATGCTTATTAGTGAACTGAACTCATGAAAAATTTTCTCAGAAACCATATACTAAATGATTAGTACAATACTTTGAATATTCAGAATCAAAATCAGCCTGCTTAATTGTAGAATAAAAATAAATAGAAAAACATAGGGCAACTAAAACAACAATCCAAACAAGGATACTCTGACTTTTCGTTAATCAAGGTGATTTAAAATTTCCTTCTGATGCCATAATTAAAAAGAATAAATATAAAAATCATTAACTAAGAGATCAATAAAGTTCATCATATGTAGCCTTAATCAATTTAATAAGATAATCAGAATTATCAACATTATCTATATAAATCATTTCTTTAGCTCAAGGATAAGGAATAACCATCTCTAAATTAGGAATCATAGACTTAACTTTATCAGTTGGCTTCAACAAAAAACGATTATCATATAATCATCAAACAATCTTTCATTGATAATAAATAATATATTCACCCATCATATGACGTGAACTTATATTATCTAAATCAGCCAATTGATCCAAAATAAACTGATAATAATCCTTACTGGTAGCCAAAATAAAAATTAAAGATAAAACAAAATAGAATATGTATATAATGAATCTTTTTTCAATAAAAAAGTCCCTCGTTATCACAACGAGGGATGAAAGACGTACGTAATTGTAATTCCCAAAGACACAAGGGAATGTACTATCTACATATTAACCAGTAAATTGATATCAATCCCAATAAATATCTAAATCTTTTAATTAAGGATTTCTTTAATCATTTTGCAATACTCAATTGTACATATGATTAAAGAAATCTACTTCAACGCGTTCATCATTCTTATTAATACTACATATTACATCATCTTCAGCATGTTCATCCCATTTTAAATAAGTAGCATGACCTGTTCTAACATAATCGTCTCATGAAAGATTTTCATCATTCCATGTAAATGATCATTCATTAAAATTTAAATAATATCATGCACGTTCTTCACAAGCATGTATACGTCATTCTTCACTTTCAAAATCAAAAGGAATAGATTCTGAATAAAAAATTGGCCCAGGCTCCAAAGGAAAATCATCATTCCAATATATCCTCACATCACCCTTAACATCAATAGAACATGTAAATTCACGAACCTTTCAATTACTTACAACTGATCAATACATCTCGTCATAAGAAAGGATTGCATTATATCATGTTATATCATCTCATAATTCAGAAATAATTTTTTTCTCACAATAACTAGACACCTCACGTGTCAAATCATCTTTTTTAAGTCCATAATATAAATGCACTACAACCATTAAAACAATTAAAGCAATAACATATAATATAACATTATTTCATTCTTTCATTTCATCAATCATAAAACATAAAAAAACAATTAATTATTTAAGAATAGATAAAGAAAATTCAATCTAAATCAGATAATTGATCTAATAGATATTGTAGATAATCTATATTGCTAGACAAAGAAATACAAATAAAAATTAAAATCAATTCTACTATGAGAATATAAACTATTTTTTCAAGAAAAAAGCCCTGCGTTATCTCAACGGAGGACTTCATTTGAAAACACACTGTCTATGTGATTATTCACAAAACAACTTACTTATAAACATTAAGAAATACAATTTCAAGAAAAAAAACTGACCCGTGTTATCTCAACAGGGGCCAGCGACAAATGAAAAGTACACTTTCATACCGTGTAACATCCATATTATATATTTACCCATAACTTTTCAATAAAAAAAGCCCTACGTTATCTAAACGAAAGGGCAATGTCTCAGTCAATAGATTTTCTAATACTTGATGACGAAAAAGAATATAAAGATTAGAAAACAATTTTCAATAAATAAAAAAAGCTGACCCTTGAAATCTCGACAAAGGCCAGCGAAAAAGATCTATAATGGTTGGTATTCAACTAAAAAAATATAATAAAAATACAATTAAATTTCAATACCAAATTTAAAGACATAAGATTATACCTATAATCAACGCATGAACAGGATAGAAGAACGTATAGAAAATTCTAAACCATTTTTTATGATATCATAATTTACAATTAGAAAAACTTAATATCAATGCAGATGATAAATATCCAAAGATCCAAGGAATATAGTTACTTACATGTTCTAACCAAGTTGAGATACCTCAGAATCCACATCTAACCCAGAAATAGATTATCATATAAACAACAAATATTCAAAGTAAAACTGAGAAACGTCTAACCCAGCTCCAATTATTTTCAGTTTTATCAGCATTTCTTGCGAATCTAAGATACCAATAGAATGCAATAATAAGTAGAGGACCAACAAAATTAAAATTAGCAGCCATCTTATAGTTTACAAAACCAATCAATAGATAAGCACAAATTAGAACAAGAACTGTCTTCCAATTCCAATTAATTCTTACAACATCATCAGTATCTTCTCTTTTAGAAGAGAACAAAAAACTAGTAATAGATTTCCAACTTAATCTATCTTTATGATCACCATTTGATGGTAAAAGTAACTCTGTTAAAGACATTCATAAGAATCACAAAAGTAGAGTAATCATCACACTCTGAGATTCCATAAAATTACTTAAAACATTAGGACCAAATTCTAATAGATCATAACATGGTTCTGATATAACTGCCAAAAGTATTAAAGTAGATACATGCTTCAATAATCTTCTTCTCTCATTAAAAACAAAGAAAAATCACTCAGCCAACAAAAATGCATAACAAGGGAAAGCTATTCTTCAAATCCAAGTTAATAGCATTGGATTATCAATAAAATTCCATCAAATATGATCAATAAGCATTGTTGCCATAGCAATAATACGGAGTACAAAACCGGTCATAATAAATCTGTAAATGTAAAGAATTAAAAGCCACTATAACAAAATATTTAAGAATTAAAAGAAAAAAATCTCCTCAATTAAATGAGAAGATTTATCTATTAATAACACATTGGAAAAAACAACTATAAATTTTCATCGACTTCAACACCAGTTAATATCTCTTCAGACCCAGTTAGTATTTCCTCATCAGCGCCAGTTAATATCTCTTCATCAGCATCTATATTGATAGATAACGGTTGAAGATCCAAATCAACCATATCTTTATTATAAACTTTACAACTGAAAGCATAATCAGTTGAATCATAACGTACACCTCACGTATAAGCACAACTTCATTCAGCGCAATTAGCTCAAAGCATACTAACATTTTCAAGTTTCTCTCACAATACACTTCTTACTTTATCCATACAATATGTAGAGTATTCTTTAACAGTATTTTCATTAGAAAGAAATACTACAACATAAACTAATCAAAAAGCAGCAGCAAATGATATCAATCATATTAAAATTTTAATAAGTATTTTCATTTGACATATAGAAAAATAAAAAATTATTAAAGAATATATAATAATTCTGACAACATAATCAATATTAGGATTACTCAAATTATTATAAACTCATTTTTTTAAAAAACTGACCCGTGTTATCTCAACAGGGGCCAGAGTTAATGAAAAAACTTCGTTTCTTGTAATGCTGCGCTACAGCAAAACTATAATATAATTATTACTTAAATTTTCAATAACATAATAAAATACAACAAAAATAATTTTTATTGTTTCACTATTGAATTTAATCACTGAAATCCATATAAAACTTATGCGATAAACAAAACTAATTGCATATGTCAAAAGAAGATTTACAAGAATTAAAAAAAGCGTACAACGTCGTATTCGACGAGAACGGAGAAGTCAAGGCCTGTGGCCGGGAATGTACAACTCATCTTATCAAATCTATCAAAAAGTACACTAACGAGAACGTTGGTGACGAGGACACCGGTAGGATGGATGTAAAGAAACTTAAGTCGGTCTACGAAAAATTGACCGCCTATCAAGGAGCATTGGTTATGTAACCAATGCTTTATCTTAATTTCCAAATTTTAGTGTTGACAATAAATAATAATTAGATATCTTAAAAATTGCGTTAATAAATAATAATAAAACAAAACTAATAGGTAAACGCTTATGAAGAAAATTGAACTAATTGTTACCATTCATGGAGAATGTATTCCTGATGGTAAAGAGAGAACATTGGTCGTAGTAGGAGATCCATTTGTAGATCCAGGTTTACAGTCAGAATTTGATTTGAAGCCAGGAGGCTACATTTCAGTAGCATTCAAAAGCTACAAGATTGATGAAGAGAGATCTTCAAAGGACAAGACTTCGTTCATCGAACACACATGGAGACCTTCCACGGGAGACATGGTTATCATGCCACGCAAATCAAGTTACAAGACCACGGTAAAGGTTAACAAAATCGATTAATCCTACTAAACAAAGCAAAAACGTTATGAAATCTCATGACGTTTTTTTTAAGAAAAAACTGGTCCCATTTATCTCAAATGAGGCCAGCAAAAAATTTCATATATGAAAATACACATAAACCTTATAACCATTATTAACGTCAATTCAACAAAAAAAGACCCTACGTTATCTCAACGAAGGGCCCCAATAATTATGAAAAATACAAATGATTGCGCCATCGAGTGGCAACAAAGTTATAACGTTTATTAGTTTAAATTCAATAAAACAACGATATTATTTGACTTTAAAACAAGTATTAATATAAGCCTATATATAGACTTTTATATCTCTAATAATTCAAAATGAAAAAATCACTATTCTTATGATCATTACTTGCCGCTACATTATTTGCAGGATGTACAAACACAGCAACTAATACAGTTGAAAATACCGATGCTAATACTAGCAATAACAATAATACAGTTTCTTATTCATCAGAAATTAACTGTCCACTATGATCAGAATACCGGGAATCTAAATTTGAAAACTGAAATATAAAAGCACAATGATGTTTTTGAGATTGAAATAATATAATGGAATGACATTGGATCTATTACTTCGAAAACTGAGGAAAAGATTCAGAATGAGAAATGATTAATGATAAAAGAGAATGAGCATGGACTTTCTATGATGAAGATTGAAATAACACAATAATAGCAAAAGGAAATTATGAAGATGATTTAGAAGAATGAAATTGGGAATACTATGCTGATTGAGAACATATATGTACTGACGTCTTCTCACAATGAGTATTAACAGATGAATGAACATGTGAACAAGACGATACTGAAGCAGCTGCTAATCAAGCTGAATAAGAGAGCAAATAAAGAAAAAAGTCCTGCGTTATCTCAACGGAGGACTCTAAAAGTATAACTCTTGAAAACATGCTTACACAATCGATACTACACGAATATCGTATTCTTTTTTCAATCGATTTATTCATAAGCTTTCTTCACAATTTCTTTAGCCAAACGATTATACTTATAATATCATGCCTCAGAATGTAAAAAGAGGTATCTTCTAATAAGTCTTTTAGGCCAATTTTTTCTATATTTAAGATAAATAAAGCACTGAAGTCTAAACGACTGTTCATAAAAAAGTTGCATTCTTCCAACTGGCCATCATTCAGGTGGCAATGGTTCTCGATATTCAGGATTAAACATATAATTATAGAAAATAAGCTAAATAAAAAATATTTGAATTTCTGGTTGTTTAACTAATTCAAACCACATTCTCATAGCTATAGCATCAGCAAAATCTGGAGATCTACAGATTAACCTTTTAATCTCTTCTTTAGTTAATATTTGTAATTTTCATCACTTATCAGGGTTCTTCTGTTTTATTACATCTAATTCTTCAATAATACAATCTTTATCATTATCGTTATTAACAATAAGTCTCATTTTATCTGAAGCGATAAAAGGAACTAATTCAAAATAACACTGATCTTTTAAATTCTTATAATTCCTAATTTCTTTATTTTCATCCCTCAAAATAGGGGAGGAGTTATTTATAAATCACTTACATCATAATTGATCTACAACTCATCATCAAACTCAATCCTCATCACATATTGTTTTAGAATTTTTAACTCAATATTGATTTTGCAATCATCTAATAAAAGAAGTAATTTCAGTTGTTCTATTTTTTGAATAAACAAAAACTCTACCTATCCATCAATTTCGAACAATAATAACGGTCTTATCATTTCCTAATCTTGCAATATCAGCCGTTATATATTTCTCTCATTCTTCTCATCTATTAGTAAACAAATCTTTTATATCATCATACTCATAAAGCTTTGTTGGATTATCATCGTAATCCCAATTTCAGTTTAATAATCTTTCTTTAGTAATTTTATCAGCTCTTTTAAGAGATTCCTCATATTTCTCATGATCAATAAACGGATTATCTTTATATAATGCTGGAATAAATATTCTATCATTTGTTATTGTTCATTCTTGTTGTGCCTTAATAAAATCATTATAGAGATGACATTTCATAGGGTTACAGGTCATGATAACTTTTCCTTTTAAATTATACTCCTTAACCTTTTCTGTACATCTAGATAAGATAATATTTATAGCTTTTCTATTAACTTCTTGAGCTTCATCTACATATCAAAAAGTAATCTCATATCATCATAACCAGTTAAATTCCGGATCAGATGGATTATCTTTTAAAGGGACAAAATAGAGTTTAGAACCATTATAGAATTGTAATTCTTTAGTTTGCATATTAAGTTTATATTCTCTACTTTCTTTCATTCATTTAGAATTCAGAACTTTTAGGATAGTATTTAAAGTACTTTTCCTAAGATCATCTCGTTCTCTTCTTCAAACAAGCCAAACAATACCAGGCAGGACTAATGAAGTATAACAAATAATCTCAGCGACACCTCGAGATTTTCATCATCTAGCTCATCATCAATAAAGAATCTCAGTAATCTCAGGTGAGATAAAAGCCTTCCATAAAGTTTTTTGTTTCTCAGTAAGTCTAATTATTAATGTCCTTTCATTCTCAAACATCACTAATTATAAAATTTTTAAATGGTTCAAAAGTCTCTTCTTTTTTATTCTCTTTTTCTCATAAACCATCTCTAACAATGTCCCAAATCTCTTTTAATTTTGTATCAACTTTTTCTCATTTCATATGTTTCTTAATTTTTAACCAAGCTGCTTTAATTACCCATAATTCTAATCTTTTTAAATCTTCTTTATCTGGTAATAAACTCTCAGACTTTTCTCGTTTCAGTAATTCTAATTCA
>JAEEGL010610849.1_pt1 | contig 13612 bp, 9 predicted proteins | sample 9134231 | NCBI WGS metagenome assembly JAEEGL01 (sample SAMN16246548, study PRJNA631951) | gut metagenome | biome: gut microbiome; feature: rumen; material: fiber-attached | host: Bos | place: Iran: Karaj | collected 2018-10
CGGGACCCTGCGCGGGGCGTATGAACGGCGTCGTGCGCCGATAAATATTCAAATATTTACATGGCGGTTGTACACGGGACGATCCCGTGATATAATGACTGTACCGTTTTTGCTTATCGCGCCCCGCGCGGAAGTTCCGCGGCAGACCGGAGAGAGAAAGATGACGGCGCGGAGCGTATCACGGACGAGAGCGGCCGGTCCGAGATGAACGGCGCCGGAGAACCCGTCCGGCACGACGACGCGCAGAGGGAAGAGAGCATATTCGTCCGCTGACCGGCAAAGCTCCGGATATCCGGGGCCCGGCGGTCACCGCGGACTGTACAGGGAAGAGGGAAGAGGGAGGAAGAAGATGGATAAGAGCGCCGACAGGCAGTACACGGAGTTCAAGCTGAAAAACAGAACGAAGGTGAACCGTTATCTGAACGTGGTGATGTGGTTCTTCGTCATCACCGGGCCCGCCATAGCCCTGGGCGTTCTGGGCGGCGTTTTCCACAACGTCAGCTATCTGACCTGCTTCTATATATCGGCCATGATGGCGGTGCTTTCGGCGATACATCTGGTGCTGGTGAAGAAGATACCCACGTCCACTGCCACCAGCATATTCGCCCTTACCGCGCTGAACGTTCTGCTGGTCTACATGGCCTGCGTCCACGTCAGCCTGCATCTGACGTGGTTTCTGGTGCCGCTTCTGAGCCTTCTGTTCTGCGACAGATTCATATTCTTCTACGCGGTGGGCGTCAACTACGTGCTCATGGTGCTGACCACCTGGGTGACCGCCCCCTTCTACGCGATGACCAGGACCGATTACACGGAGCCCGCCGCGTATTTTACCGACGTTATCAGCGGACTGACCATCGAGACGCTCATCATGTGCGTCTCCGGCTTCATCGTTCTGCGGCTGGCCGTTGAGTACTATTCCGAGCTGCTGCGGCAGAACGCCACCATCAACGAGCAGCAGCGGTCCATGAAGGAGAAGATGGATATCCTCGACTCCATGGCAGAGATATACGACAACGTGAACCTTATCGACTTCGTGGAGAACACGGAGATGTCCCTGCGTGAGCCGGAGCAGGTAAAACACGGCATCGACATGGATAAACAGACCCATACCCTTATGAATCAGCGGATAAAGAACAGGGTCATGTCCGACCAGCTCGACGCCTTCCTGACCTTCACCAACATCACCACCGTCAGAGAGAGGCTTACGGGCAAAAAGGTCATCAGCGCCGACTTCATAGACGTGGTGTCCGGCTGGTTCCGGGCCCAGTACATAACGGCGGAGGCGTCCTCCCACGGCGTGCCCAACATGGTCATATACACCACCAGAAACGTGGACGAGGAAAAGCGCAGGGAGGAGCATCTGGTCAGGATATCCATGACCGACGAGCTGACAAGGCTCTTTAACCGCAGATGCTACGAGGAGGACCTGACGCAGTACAGAAGCGGTCCTCTGGGGGACGATTTCGTCCTGCTGTCCGTGGACGTGAACGGCCTGAAGAAGGTGAACGACACGAAGGGCCACGCCGCCGGCGACGAACTCATCAAAGGCGCGGCGGACTGCCTTGCCCTGTCCGTGGGCAACGGCGGGAAGGTGTACAGGACCGGCGGAGACGAGTTCATAGCAGTGTTGCGGACGGAGGACCCGGAGGGCATACGCTCTCTCATCGCGGAGAGATCGGCACAGTGGCACGGGATATATACAGACGAGATAGCCCTGTCCGTGGGCTTTGCCTCCCGCAGGGATCATCCGGACGCCACGGTGGACGACCTGGAGCGTATGGCCGACGCGGACATGTACGCCGAAAAGGAGAAGTATTACCGGGAAAAGGGCATCGACAGAAGACGATAAGATACCGAAAAACAAAAGGCGGCAGCCGCGGCTGCCGCCTTTTTATTTTTGATCGGGGATATCAATCGGTGCGGGCCTCCTGCTCCTTCTGCACCTCGGGCAGGGCGGAGTACATGGGTACCGCGTCCGGCAGGCGCCCCGTTATCTTCCGGTCGGAATAGTTCTTCGTTATCTTGACCACCAGCCCGGAAAGACACACCACGCCGATGAGGTTGGGTATGGCCATGAGGCCGTTGAAGGTGTCGGACAGGTCTATGGCCAGAGACGCGTCCAGCGTGGACCCGGCCAGGATCATCAGGATGAACATCACCTTGTACGCGATGGTGGATTTTGTGCCGAAGAGGAATTCCCAGGCCTTGGTGCCGTAGAAGGACCAGCCCAGCACCGTGGTGAAGGCGAACAGAGAAACGGCCACCGCGATGAAAATGCCGCCGAAGGTGCCGAAGTTGGCCTGGAACGCCTCCGTGGCAAGTCCCAGCTTCGTCACGCCGGAGATGGACGCGCCCGTCTCCAGATCCACCACGCCGCTGGTGAGGATGACCAGCGCCGTGCAGGTGCACACGATGATGGTGTCGGCAAAGACCTCGAATATGCCCCACAGGCCCTGCACCACCGGCTCCTTGACGTTGGAGGCGGAGTGGACCATGACGGAGGAGCCAAGACCGGCCTCATTGGAGAACACGCCCCGCTTGAAGCCCCAGGTCATAGCCTGGGCTATGATGGCGCCGGACACGCCGCCGGCGGCGGACCTGAAGTTGAAGGCGCCCTTGAAGATGGCCGCGAAAGCGGGACCCACCTCTTTGATGTTCATTATGATGATGACCACGGAGCCGATGATATAGAACACCGCCATGAAGGGGACGATGCGCTCGTTCGTCTCGGCTATGCGCCGCAGACCACCGATGATGACCAGTGTGGCGAGTATCATCACCACGATGCCCGAAATAAGACCCACGACGCTGCCGGAAACGGAGGGGACCAGAGTGCCGATGCTCTCGGAGATGGACACCACCTGTCCCATGTTGCCTATGCCGAAGGAGGCCATCACGGCGAAGATGGAGAACAGTATCGCCAGCACCTTGCCGGGTATCCTGCCGTATTTCATCTTGCCGAGACCGTCCCGCAGATAGTACATGGCGCCGCCGGACCACTCGCCGTTTTCATTTCTGCGCCGGAAGAATATGCCAAGCACGTTCTCCGAGTAGTTTGTCATCATGCCCACCACGGCCGCTATCCACATCCAGAACACGGCGCCGGGGCCGCCCATGGTTATGGCGTAGGCCACGCCGGCGATATTGCCGGTGCCGATGGTGGCGGAGAGGGCCGTACACAGCGCCTGGAACTGGGATATGGAGTGCTTGTCGCTGCTTTTGCGTATCTGGGCGGAGCGGAAGAGACCGCCGATGGTGTTCTTCCACATGTGGCCGAAGCGGGTGAACTGGAACAACCGCGTGACCACGGTCATGAGGATGCCTGTGCCTATGAGCAGCACCAGAGCGGGGACGCCCCACACGACGTCGTTTATCTTGCCGTTGACGTCGGCGAGACCTTTCAAGAAGCCTGACATAGATTTGTACCTTCCTTTGAACGTATTCGCAAATAAAAATAAGAGCATGCCAAGGCACGCTCTTACGGCAAAAGGAATGGTACGCCCAGCGAAAATAGACGAACGACTCTGTCCTTTTGCCTGAGAGATTAGCCGGGGGACCGGCTTTGCACCTTCGGCACCCGAATCTGATCGGGTTTCTCCAGAGGATCATCCACGGACAGTCTCCGCCTTTCGGCACCTGAGAGTTTCACTCCTTCGGTCATCCCGTGAGGGATATTTCCTGTCCGCTTCATATGATACGCATAATTATACGCGGCAGGGGAGGGACTGTCAAGACGTGACGGCGCCCGTTTGAAAAAGTTCCGGCTTTTTTTCACAAATTTTTTGATATTTGCCCGAAACGGATGTACAATCAACGAAAGGGCACGGCGGGATACCGGATCTCCGCCGCGTGCCCATCATCACGAAAAGAGGGCGGCAGATATGGAACGCAGAGGTCAGAGCCTGCTGTTAAAGAGCGCGATCCTTACAATGTCCTTCGTTCAGCTGTGCACCAACGCCATAGGACCCTTCCTGGCGGACATCGGAAGGGCCTTCCCCGAAGCGCCTACGGAAAAGGTACAGTTCTTGATGACGTTCCCCAGCCTTTTCGGCACCGTTTTCATGTTCACCTCCGCCGTCATCGCCAGAAAGTTCGGGAAAAAACTGATGGCCGTGCTGGGCCTTGCCATCGTGGCGGCCTCCGGCATCGGCGCGGTGCTGGCCCACCCGAGCCTGGGGGTGCTGTTCTTCTGGGCGGCGGTGATGGGGATAGGCTACGGCCTGGTGTGCCCCGTGGCCCCGGCCCTCATCGGGGAGTCCTTTCAGGGACGGGAGGCGCAGAACATGCTGGGCCTGCAGAGCAGCGCCGGCACCATCGGCAGCATGCTCATGACCCTCTTCGGCGGCATGCTGGCCGCCCGGGGCTGGTGGTACGGCTATCTCGTGTACCTCATAGCGCTGCCGGGACTCGTTCTGTCGCTGGCGGGCGTTCACGAGAGAAGGGAGTGCGCCGCAGGACCTTCAAAAAGCCTGCCGCTGCTTCCGCTGGTGAAACAGACGGCAAAGGTGCTCGTCACGGCCTTCGTTTTCACCTTCCTTTCAAGCTCCGTGCCCTCAAACCTTTCCATGTTCATCATGGAGAACGATCTCGGCAACGCGGGCACGTCGGGCATAGTGTCGGCCCTTTATCTTGCAGGCGGCATGACTGCCGGGTTCCTCTACGGACCGCTCAGCGCGAAGATTGGCTCAAAGACCTCCGTGCTGGCCATGCTCATCCTCGCCGCCGGCACCCTGGCGGCCTCATTCGCGAGGAATATCGCGGTGCTGTCCGTCATTTTCTTCTTCGGCGGCATGGCCATCAGCTTTATGATGCCATATCTGATGCAGACCCCCGGCAGATACCCGCAGGACGGCGCCTTCGTCTCCGCCCTCATCATGGGCGTGGGCAATCTGGGCCTTTTTTCGGGGCCAGTGCTTACTCCGGTCACGAATTTCATATTCGGTGAGGACCTGGCGGGCAACCGCTTTTTGATGATAGGCGTGCTCTCGCTGCTCTTTACGGTGCCGGTATGGCTTTTTTTCGTCAGAGGCGAGAGGAGAGACCCGGCGGCGCAGCACGGGCGGGGGAACTGATGGAGAAAAGGCGGGGAACGATACTCTTCTCGTGACCCACGGCGGCGTCATCGCGGCCATAATGGCGGAACTTTTCCCCGATGAGGGGAAGGACCGCTACCGGTGGCAGCCGTCCCCCGGCGGCGGGTATATCGCGGACCTGGACCGCGGGAAGTACGAACGGTTCTGAGTGCCGCTGAAAACGTGAGACGCAAAAGGCCGGGTCCGGCAGGACCGGGCCTTTTTGTGCGTCAGACGCACATAAAACGATTGAGGGCCGGGAAATGCTGTGATATACTTGAAATGCGGCGCCGGTAAAAACGATAAACCTTCGGAGCCGCTGTCGCGGAGGGGCTATGGCCGATATCATCGAGATAACCGATATTACAGCGCCGGAGCTGGACGCGTTCGCCCGGCTCACGGAGCCCCAGCTGCGTTCGAAACGCCACGCGGAGCTGGGCGTTTTCATCGCGGAGACGCCCAAGGTCATCCAGGCCGCCCTTGACGGCGGCTGTCGGCCGGTGGCGCTGCTGATGGAGCGGCGGCATATCGCCGGGTCCTGCGCCGGGATAATCGAGCGTTGCCCGGGCGCGCCGGTGTACACGGCGGACGACGCCGTGCTGCGCTCGCTGACGGGATACAGTCTTACCCGGGGCGCGCTGTGTGCCATACGCCGCCCTCCGGCAAAGACCGCCGGACAGGTGCTGCGCGGCGCGTCGAGGATCGCCGTGCTGGAGGATGTGACCGACTCCACCAACGTGGGAGCGCTGTTCCGCAGCGCCGCGGCACTGGGCATGGACGGCGTTCTGCTGACGCCATCCTGCGCCGACCCGCTTCTGCGGCGGGCGGTACGGGTGAGCATGGGGGCCGTGTTCAAAATACCATGGGCACGGATAGGAGATTCTGCCGACGACTGGCCGGAAAAGGGCATGGCGGCGCTTAAGTCCGCAGGCTTTTCCACGGCGGCCCTGGCTCTGCGGGACGACTGCGTAAGCGTGGAGGACCCGGCCCTCGCGGGGTGCGGCAGGCTGGCGCTCATACTGGGCACGGAGGGCGCGGGACTCAGAGAAAAAACGATAGAGATGAGCGATTTCGCGGTGAAGATACCGATGTCTGCGGGGGTGGATTCCCTCAACGTGGCGGCGGCGGGAGCCGTTGCCTTCTGGCAGCTGAGAAAGAGAGGGTGACAGGAACGAGATGGGTAAAAAAGGCATAAAGGCGGCCCTCACGACGGGGGCGGCCCTGATCTCCACGGCGGCGGGCATGAGCGCCATGGCCAAAACTGTGATAGACGAAGCACTCCGCAGGGAGGAGCCGGCCATAGTAAGGCTTTTCAAGAAGCCCTGGAGCGGCCCGGGAGAGCTGCAGAAAAAGTCGGTCGAAAACGGCGAGGCACTTAAGGCCGTGCCCATGGAGCGGGTGGAGATATTCGCCCGCGACGGGGTGAAGCTGGTGGGCCACTGGTACAAAAACCCCAACGAAAAGCGGGTCATAGTGGCCATGCACGGCTGGCGCTCCAGATGGTATTACGATTTCGGCGGTTCCGCCCGATTCTGGCGGGAGTCCGGCTGCAGCGTGCTGTACGCCGAGCAGAGAGGGCAGGGGGACAGCGGCGGCGATTACATGGGCTTCGGCCTGCTGGAGCGCTGGGACTGCCTCGACTGGGCCAACTGGGTGGACGCCATGACCGGCGGCGCGCCCATATATCTGGCGGGCATCTCCATGGGCGCCTCCACGGTGCTGATGGCGGCGGGCATGGACCTGCCGGAGAGCGTCCGGGGCGTCATGGCCGACTGCGGCTATACCTCGGTGAGCGCCATCTGGAAAGAGGTCTGTCAGAGCAGCTACCATCTGCCCTACGCTCTCGTAAAGCCGCTGGCGGACGCCTTCTGCCGCAGAGCCATCGGCGTGGGGCCGGACGAGTGGTCGGCACCCCGGTCGCTGGCACAGTGCCGTGTCCCGGTGCTTCTCATACACGGTACGGAGGATTCCTTCGTGCCGGTGTGGATGAGCCAGGAAAACTACGACGCCTGCGCCTCGCCGAAGGAGCTTCTTCTGGTGCCCGGCGCCGACCACGGCGTCAGTTATCTCATCGACACGGAGACCTACGAGGCCCGGGTCAAAGCCTTCTGGAACAAGTACGACGGATAATACTAAATCACAGCACGCGGCGCGGTCGATGACCGCGCCGCGTTTTTTTGTTTATTTGGATCCCGTTTTAGATGTATTACACAAATAATCCTTGCCTGGGGGGCGGCGCGGATGGTAAAATAATCTAAAGAAATACGACCGGACAACGTGAAAATACTATATTTTGCAAGGAGGAAGGAAATGTATCCGAGAAAACTGACCAGACAGGTCATAAGCGACCCGGATTATCCCGTCGTTGAGACCAAGGCGGGCAAGCTCCGCGGTCTCGTGGTGGAGGGCGCCTTTATATTCCGCGGCATAAAGTACGCCAAGGCGAAGCGGTTCCATCTGCCCGAGCCCGTGGAGCCCTGGGAGGGCGTCAAGGAGGCCATCATCTACGGTCCCGTCAGCCCCGAGTTCTCCACCGGCATAGCCAACGACGAGTACAACGTGCCCCACTTCCACTATCCCCAGGACGAGGACTGCCAGTACATCAACGTGTGGACCCAGAGTATTGACAGAAACGCGAAAAAGCCCGTAATGGTGTGGATACACGGCGGTCAGTGGGTCACCGGTTCCGGCATCGAGCTCTACGCCTACGACGGCGAGGAGATCTCCGCCTGGGGCGACGTGGTGTTCGTGTCCCTGAACCACCGGCTCAACGTCATCGGCTACACCGATTTCGGCAAGTACGGCGACGAGTACAAATATTCCGGCAACGCCGGTCTTGCGGACCTTGTCATGGCCCTGGAGTGGGTCCGGGACAACATCGAGGCCTTCGGCGGCGACCCCAACAACGTGACCATCATGGGACAGTCCGGCGGCGGCGGCAAGGTCCGGGCCCTGTTCAACACCCCGGCGGCCGACGGTCTTTATCACAAGGCCATCATCCAGTCCGGCGCCCACGCCGGCGACGGCGACGGCACTCTTGAGGAGTCCCAGTATCTGGCTGAGCGCATCCTGGCCCACCTGAACATCGCCCCCGAGAACGTCAAGACCGTGGAGAAGGTCCCCTACTACAAGCTGGCCCGGGCCGCCACGGAAGCCCAGAAGGACGTTGCCGAGAAGTTCGGCCATTCCTTCATGTGGGGCGCCGTCAAGGACGACGAGTACTTCCTCGGTCAGCCCGTGCTGTACGGCTGGCGTCCGGAAGTTAAGAACATCCCGCTGATAATCGGCACCTGCCTGGGCGAGTTCGACAACAACTACGCCCGCACCCTCATCCCCAAGGCCCTTGACGACTGGACCGAGGAGGAGAAGGCCGAGCAGCTCAAGGCGAAGTACGGCGACAAGGCCGACGCCGTGGTGGAGGCCTTCAAGAAGGCGTACCCCGGCCGCAACACCGCCGGCGCTCTGTTCATCGGCGACTGGTACCGTCTGGGCGCCTACGAGGTGGTGGCCCGCCGCGTCAAGGACGGCTGCGCACCCACCTACAACTACCTGCTGACCCTCATGGCCCCCCTGAACAAGGGCACCGTGCCCTGGCACAACATGGAGGAGGCCTACGTGTTCCACAATGCCCAGTATCTTGAGGCGTCCTACATCCCCGGCGTGTCCGAGGAGCTGCAGGATATCATGACCGGCGCATGGGTGGCCTTCGCCAAGACCGGCGATCCCAACCACGCGGGCATGCCCATCTGGCACCCCGAGGACGGCTCCGCCATGGCCACCATGATATTCGACAGGGACACCCACATGGTCTACGACCACGACAAGGAGCTCATGAGCTTCTTCAGCGGCGTCCGCGCCACCGGCCCTCGCGCCGCGGTCAAGCTGGGCGGCGGCCCGAGACAGAGCCTGTAAGCCGCGCAGCGGAACAAAGGCCAACAAAATCTATATTTCGCTATTTGAATAGCAAGGGGGAAATTTATGTACATGCGCAAGCTGACCAGCGAGGTCGTATGCACCTACGACGATCCCGTGGCGCAGACCAAAGCTGGTAAAATACGCGGTCTGAAAATAGACAGCACCTATCTTTTCCGCGGCGTGAGATACGCCACCGCCAAGCGCTTCCATCAGCCCGAGCCGGTGGAGCCCTGGGAGGGCGTCAAGGAGGCCATTCAGTACGGCTACGTCTGCCCCGAGCTGAATACGCCCATCGCCCACGACAACTATTACGTGCCCCATTTCTACTATCCCCAGGACGAGGACTGCCTGTGCCTGAACGTGTGGACCCAGTCCCTGAGCCCCAAGGCCAAGAGACCCGTCATGGTGTGGATCCACGGCGGCGGCTGGTCCACCGGCTCCAGCGTTGAGCTCTTCAGCTACGACGGCGAGAACCTGTCCGTCTACGGCGACGTGGTGGTGGTCTCCATCAATCACCGTCTGAACATCCTGGGCTACATGGACATGAGCCAGTACGGCCCCGAGTACGCCAACTCCTGCAACGCCGGCCTTGCCGACATGGTCATGGCTCTGAAGTGGGTCAACGAGAACATCGCCAACTTCGGCGGCGATCCGGACAACGTGACCATCTTCGGTCAGTCCGGCGGCGGCAGCAAGGTCGTTGCCCTGCTGCAGACCCCCGCGGCCGACGGTTATTTCAAGAAGGCCATCATCGAGTCCGGCGGCATGCGTCCTCCCGAGATGGACGACGACAAGGCCCGCGCCGTGGCTCAGAAGCTGGCGGCCCTGACCCTGAAGTACGCCGGCATCGCCCCGGAGAACGCCTCCGAGCTGGAGAATATCCACTACTACGATCTGGCCGACGCCTACGGCAAGGCCGTGTGGGAGCTGAAGAACAAGGAGGGCTTCACCGGCCGCGTCCAGCTCTCTCCCATCGGTGACGGCAAGTACTACATGGGCAACCCGCTGCTCAACGGCTTCCGTCCCGAGCGCATCAACGTGCCCATGATGGCCGGCAGCGTGTTCGGCGAGTTCTGCAACAACTACGTCATCAAGCTGGCCGAGGGCAGCAAGAACAAGTGGTCCGACGAGCTGGTCAACAAGCTCTTCGCCGACCGCTTCGGCGACAAGGCCGACGCCGTCCAGGCCGCCTTCGCCAAGGCCTTCCCCGACAAGAAGGTGGTGGACGCCCTGTTCATGGCCAAGGCCGACCGCACCAACGCCATCAACTGGGTCAAGGCCCGCGCCAAGGCCGGCGGAAAGATCTGGAACTTCCTCATGACTCTCGAGCTTCCCTTCAACGGCGGCACGGTGCCCTGGCACAACGCCGAGGAGTGCTACGTGTTCCATAACGCCCAGTACATCGAAGCCGAGTACATCCCCGACGTGTCCGAGAAGCTGCAGGACATCATGACCACCGCCTGGGTGTCCTTCGCCACCTGCGGCGACCCCAACCACCCCGGCATGATAGAGTGGCCCACCTCCTCCGCCGACGAGGTCAGGACCATCTACTTCGACAGGGAGTGCTGCGTCAAGACCAATAACGACGACGAGGTCCTCTCCCTGCTCACTCCCAACCCCGCCCGTGGCCCCAATCTGGATTCCCACGCCTTTGAGCACCAGATAAACGTGTCCAACGGCCTGGATCCCAACGTGTACATCTATTAAGCGACCGAGCGATGATAAAAGGGGCGCGGCTTAACGCCGCGCCCTTTCCACTGCAGATTGTCAAACCAAGCGCAGCAGCTGCGCGGCACAAAGCCCGCAGATATGTATATATATTTGCTTTTCATTATTGCCGCTCAGTGCGAACAATGGTATAATAATCTCAGTACGAAAGGAGGCGTTTTCATGAAATTTGAGCTGGTAAAACAGGATTTCGGCATGCGCCTTGCCAACATAGGCGGCCTTGACACCGACTCCGACGATAACCTTTACGTCTGCGTCCGGGGCGGCGACACGCCCATCGTGGTGTTCGACGACAACGGCCGGTGGATAGGACAGTACGGCCAGGGCCTGGGCGTGAGAAACCCCCACTGCGTCCATCTGGACGACGAGGACAATATATGGCTCATCGACTGCGACAGGAGCGTGGTATATAAGCTCAGCCGGAGCGGCGATGTGCTTCTGACGCTGGGCACGCCGGACCATCCCTCCGACACGGGCATCATCAACGGCGACCACCGGACCATCCGGTACCCCGGCCCGCCCTTCAACGCCCCCACCCGCCTCGATATCGACGGCCAGGGCCGCATCTTCGTATCCGACGGCTACAATAACTGCCGCGTCCATTGCTTCTCCCCCGAGGGTGAGCTTTTATACTCCTTCGGTCAGCCCGGCAAGGATGACGGCGCTTTCCAGATAGTTCACAGTCTGTGCATTGACCGGGAAAACGGCGACATCTATGTGGCGGACAGGGAAAACCGCCGCGTTCAGGTCTTCACCGCCGAGGGGAAGCTGAAGGCCGTGTGGCGGGACTTCCACCGCCCCACCGACGTGGAGATTTACGGCGGGCTCGTATATGTGTCGGAGCTGGGCGAGACGCTTTTCACCGACAACGTGGATTACGATTACCACACACAGCGCCATCACTCCCAGGTGAGGATATGCACGAAGGACGGCGTGCAGGTGGGCTCCATCGGCACAGCCGACATCGGCGCTCCCGGCAACTTCTTCGCCGCCCACTGCCTGTGCGTCAACAGCAAGGGCGACGTCTATGTGGGCGAGGTCAACAACTGGGATACTTACAGCATTTTTACCGCCTGGCCCGGCGGCGTGGGCATGCCCACCGACAGGCATTGCGGCGTGCAGCGGTTCAGAAGAAAACCGTAAAGCTCCGATTTACAGCGAAAAAAGCGAGGGTATTTTTACCCTCGCTTTTTTATTCGGTTTTCGCTTATTTCGCGTACTCCACGGCCTTGGTCTCCCTGAACAGGTTGACCTTTATCTGGCCGGGGTACTCCAGCTCGGCCTCGATCTTCTGGGCGATCTCCCGGGCCAGCAGGACCATCTCGTCCTCGCTGACCTCCTCGGGCTTGACCATGATGCGGATCTCGCGGCCGGCCTGGATGGCGTAGCAGGTGTCAACGCCCTTGAAGGAGGAGCTGATGGACTCCAGCTTCTCAAGACGCTTGACGTAGTTTTCGATGTTCTCGCGCCGGGCGCCGGGGCGGGCGGCGGAGATGGTGTCGGCCGCCTGGATGAGGCAGGCGATGACGGTGTGGGGCGCCACGTCGCCGTGGTGGGCCTCGATGGCGTGGACTATCTCCTCGCTCTCCTTGTAGCGGCGGGCAAGCTCCACGCCCAGCTGGACGTGGGAGCCCTCCATCTCGTGATCCACGCTCTTGCCCAGGTCGTGGAGAAGTCCGGCACGCTTGGCCTGGGCCACGTCCACACCCAGCTCGGAGGCCAGAAGCCCCGCGATGTGGCTGACCTCGATGGAGTGGGCCAGAACGTTCTGACCGTAGCTGGTGCGGTATTTCTGACGGCCTATGAGCTTGATGAGCTCCGGGTGCAGACCCCGCACGCCCGTCTCCAGAACGGCCCTCTCGCCCTCGGCCTTGATGGTGGCGTCCACCTCGTTCCGGGCCTTCTCGTACATCTCCTCGATGCGGGAGGGGTGGATGCGGCCGTCGACGATGAGCTTTTCAAGGGTGATGCGGGCTATCTCCCGGCGCACCGGGTCGAAGCTGGAGATGGTGATGGCCTCGGGCGTATCGTCGATTATCAGGTCGACGCCCGTCATGGCCTCGATGGAGCGGATGTTTCTGCCCTCGCGGCCGATTATGCGGCCCTTCATCTCGTCGTTGGGCAGGGGGACGACGGACACCGTGGCCTCCGCCACGTAGTCGGCGGCGCAGCGCTGGATGGCCAGGGTGATGTATTCTCTGGCCTTCTCGTCGGCCTCCTCCTTGAGCTGGGCTTCGATCTCCTTGATTTTGGCGGCTTTTTCGTGGGTAACCTCCAGCTCCACGTTCTTGATGAGGAGGGCCTTGGCCTCCTCCGTGGTGTAGCCGGAGATCTTCTCCAGCATGCTCAGCTGGCTGGCTTTGATGGACGCGACCTCTTCCTTGGCCTTGTCCAGTTCCTCCAGCTTTTTGGCTACCTGTTCGTTTTTCTTCTCAAGTGTCTCGGTCTTTCTGTCGAGGTTTTCCTCCTTCTGCTGCAGACGCCGTTCCTGCTTGCTTATCTCGGCCCGGGTCTGCTTGACCTCACGCTCATATTCGGTGCGGTCACGGTGGATCTCCTCCTTGGCTTCCAGAAGAGCTTCTCTTTTCTTGCTCTCTGCGCTCTTTATCGCGTCGTTGATGATGCGCTTTGCCTCTTCCTCGGCGCTGGTTATCTCCCGCTCGGACACCTTCCTGCGGTAGGTTATGCCCAGGAAAAAGCACACGAGGCCCACGGCCAGCGCGATCACAACAGTGAGAATTATCTGACCTGCAGTCATCTTAAGTAAAAACACCTCCTTATTTCAGATTTCGATATACATCAAGAACACCAGTTAACCAAAAAATGGAAACAGGTTTACATAATGCTATTCAAATCAGTTTACCACCAAAAACGTGCTTGTGTCAAGTATTTGTTTA
>JAEEGL011443411.1_pt1 | contig 13612 bp, 9 predicted proteins | sample 9134231 | NCBI WGS metagenome assembly JAEEGL01 (sample SAMN16246548, study PRJNA631951) | gut metagenome | biome: gut microbiome; feature: rumen; material: fiber-attached | host: Bos | place: Iran: Karaj | collected 2018-10
GCTATACAGAAGAGAACTGAGGTATTGGTAGGACGGGCTGTGTATCTCTGTTCTATACCTGTACTTGTAGTATCTGATTGGCATGTTACATAAAGCTGACCCGTACCTGTTTCTTGCCTATCATAATTAGCAATCATTGTAGTGTCTTTGCAAGTAAAAAATTTTGAATTTGCTGTTCTATTACGCAAATGTCTTGTTGCATCTTGGTGAACACCAACACCTGCACCACTACCTTCAGTTGTATGTCCATTCGTTCCTGCACCTCTGATAAATTCGCCTCTAAGGTCGGGTACTTTAAATTTTGTATTGTCACCATCTACGATATATGGTGTGTTATTTGTCAGTGATAACAGATGTTTTGCAAGTTCGGGATAGTCTGACTTGTTATAGGTACTTCCATCACACGCTAAGAAGAAATCGGGTGCTGTTTCTCCGTAGTATGGTATAAGTGTTCCAAGTGGTACATATCCTGTTACTGCGATATTTCCACCTGTAGGAAGTTCATCTATAACATCATTCATATCTTCTGCGGGCATTGGGTCTATGGAAATTGTATCGTTTGTAATATCAATTCCATCACCTGCGGTGTATGTACTTCCACCGCCACCACTTGAAGGTTGAACATTTGTCTGTTGCCATGAATATGTAGGTTCTGATTCTCCATCTGAAACACACTCATAGAAATATCCATGAGTAAGTCCACCACCTGTAGTACCTGTGTATTCAAAGATTTTACCCTCTAATTCAGCCGAAGCAGTAGGAAGAGTAGAATACTGCACTTTATCCTGTTTATTAGCTAAAAGAGCTGTTAAATCAGTTGTAGTAGTATAATCTGCAAGGGCAGTATTAAGGTCATCTGATGTTACATATCCGCTTAAATCAACCTCCGTACTACCGATTTTTTCCCATCCTGCGGTAGTACTATCAAGATTGATATACTCGTCCTTGATATCTCCGCTTTCTGCATCTGCTTTTGGCACAAGATAGATAACATTGGTCTTAATATCAGAAGTTGGAAGTGTAGCGACAACCTCAAATCTGCTATTCTTTATATTAGATACAATATTATCCACTTCTGTCTTGGAATATGTTTCTGATTTTAAATAATAATTAACAAGATTATTTACTGTGTTAGCAATAAATCCACTATCATTTGTCAGATCGCTTACTTTAGTAGGTATAGAATTTAATTTCTGGTCTATTTGCTGTCCAGTAAATTGAGATTGATAATATTCTTGACCTGGCATATTAGTTCTCCTTTACTACAAATTCTTTATTGTCATTAGTTAATAATTTCTGATTATTTGATAACATATATCCAGAATATCCTTCTGGCATCGTATTCTTTGTATATTTAATATAAATATATAAAGTATCGTTATCAAATTCAGAAGTGTTTTTATTTATGATAATATTTGTATCATTTATTTTATAATATACTAGATTAGTTCCATCATAATAATTTAGATTGATATAGCTATCATTATGAATTATATATGCATGACAATATATTATATTGCCTATATCAATAATATTATGTGCTACTGTTTGAATATTATTAGAATTTAAAGTAAAAGATTTAGTTATTTTATAAATATCATCATCATCGGTCCATTTGCCAGATAAAGATTCTTGATTGGAATAATTTTCACCATTGTTAGAAGGAGCTACATATAATCCATCTTCTAATTCAGTTAAAGCATTATCTTCTTCTTCTGAAATAGAAACAGACATTTTTTTATTATCATATAACAAATTTCCGTTACTATCTTCAGATAGTTTATCTAATACAGTATCATTATCATGTTCGTGAAGATCTGTTTTTAACGCATAATTAGACAAATCTGGTATAGTAGGTATTTCTGTTTTTAATGCATATCCGCTTAAATCTGGAACAGTAGGTATTTCTGATTTAAGAGCATAATTGTTTAAAGTATTAGTTAAATTAGTATCTGTTACATAATTTAGTAACGCACTAGATATAGCAGATGCTACATCACTAGAAGTTATATAACCAGTAGTATCTATTATAGGATTTCCGTCGAATAATAGATTGTTATTTGCGTCTAAAGTAAATTTATCTAATATAGCTTTGTTAGTATGTGTGTGAAGGTCTGTTTTTAAAGCATAATCATCAAGATCACTTGATAATGCAAATCCGGTTAAATCACATACTAAATTTCCGTCATATAATAATTTATCATTAGCGTCTATGCTTAATTTATCTAATATACTCTTATTAGAATGTTCATGTAATTTAGGCTGATAATTATTAGTTAAATTAGTATTGATGTCTTCAATATCTTGATCATGTTTATCTTCAAGATCTTGTATAGCTTGATTTATTTCATCTACTTTTTCTTGAATCAAATCATTGATATCAGTATCGAGACTAGTTAAATCATTGTTTAAATCATCTATTGCATCAGATAAAGTCTGTATTTCATTATCATGTTTAGTTTCTAATGCAGCTATAGCATTATTTATAGCAGTTTCTTTTGTAGTAATAGTATTGTTTATAGCTGTTTCTTTAGTTGTAATAGTATTATTTATAGTATCTATTGCTGATTGTAACTGAGTATTTGTTACATAATCAGATAAATCTATTCTGGTATTTCCTATTTTTTCCCAGTCATTATCAATATACATATATTCTTCATATAGATCATCTTGTTCAGGATCTATTTGAAGAAAATATATAGTCATTTCTTCTATATCTTCAGTAGGTAATGATTGGCATTTGACTATTTTAAAACTGGTTACTTGGTCAAAAAGACCTTTAGCGTAATCTTTAGCGTTTTGAAGAGTGGCATTCCATAAGTCTTTATCTGCTTGAGTAACGTGTATTACTAGATTTTCAGCATGACTTTTAACAGTACCATCTGTATAATTAGCGATACTGTTCCATTTGTCTTTATCTTCTTGTGTAACATGAACAGTTGTGTTATTTATATGATTATCAAGGTTATTTGATAATAAGATAGAAGTGTCATTTAATTGAGTACTTACTAAAGATATTTTATATAAAAGAGTAGAATTTATACTTGATATATTAGAATTTATACTAGCGATACTATTATCTATATTTTCGTGTAATATTTTTTGCTGTGTGGCAAATTGATTTAAATAGCTAATAATACTATTTATTTCATCATTTATTTTTTTATTATTAAGTTGTAATGCTAATTTTAAATTTTCATTTGTCATTAATGCATTACCTTTATAATAATTCTATTGTTATATTTAATGTAGCATCACTAGATTCTTTCACTTCAAGATAAGAATTTGCTGGTAATTTAATACTTATTTCAGAATCATTTGAATTCAAAGTATTTACTCCGTATTTTATAATAAGATCCTGGTTATCTTGATTAGTTATTAATAAATCTAAAACAGTATCTTTACTTGTATTTTCATATACTTTTTTAATATTTGAATCATTATGTAAAACGAACCAATGAGTCATATCTATTTTACCTATTTCAAGATATGGATCAGGAGACCACAAAGAGTTTATAGTATTAATTATCTGCTGATTAGTATATTCTCTTGAAACTATTATTCCGTCAAATAATAGTTCTCCATTTATATATTCAAATTTATCTATAAAAGTTCCATCTACAAATAATCCATCAGATTCTCTAGTTAATTTATTATGCTGTTTCTGAGATATTTGTATATTCTGAAATAATGGAGAACCTCTGTAATATAAAATATTGTTTGTTTCGCTAAATAACTCAAGCAAACTTAAATTTGTATGATAATGAAGTTTTATTAATCCTCCAGCTTGTTGCATTATCTTACTCCAATTATTTTATAGATACATACATGGTTATAATAAGTAATTTGCATTTTATCTACATCTATAAATCTAAGTTTAGTATTATAAGTGCTTACGCCATAATCATGTTCAATAATATAGTCTATATGTCTATCATATAAATCTAATAATGAATCAGTGTCGAGCATTTCCATTTTAGCGTCGTAAGGTGCTAAATTTTCATCATCCGGCATTAAATAATAGTGAATCATTATAAAATTAAATTCATCTATTGGTTCTTCTAATTCATATATTCCAGGTTCATTACAATCTTGATTTAACAATATAACTTTAGAAAGGCTCGCTTGTTTAGCTATGGACTTAAGTTCAGTACTTAAATCTTTAACATATAATTTATCATCAGAACCTCTTATTAATGCATTCCCTTCATCATCAGAAATTTGCATCACATCAAGAATATCAAGTCCATCAAATAATAATCTATTATTATTAATACTAAACTTATCTAATACTGCTTTATTAATATGTTTATGTACTGTATCGTCTTGTTTGTTTACATAATTGTCTTGTACATATTGTTTTCTTGCAAATAAATTATATGTAGTAAGAGTAATATCTAATGGGATCCATGTATGTTCTCTGTAAATATATCTTATATAGTATGTCTCATTAGAATCTGGTATGGTTTCTTCTATGAGATATACAGTAGTCTCTTTTATCAAAGATTCGTCTACTGGGAATTCTGGAACAAACTGATAGTCATATATTACAAGAGCATCTACTATATCGTTTGCATATTTTTTAGCAAGATCTAATATTCCATCCCATTTTGTTCTGTCTTCTGCTGTTATATGTAAAGAACTATTACTAATATGTTGATCTAATAAAGCTCCATTATCTCTGATATAAAGTCCATCTGGTTTTATTTGAATAGCATTATTAGCTTCATCAGAAACTTTGATTATAATAGGTTCGCCTTTATAACATAAAACATCGTCTTCATTTATGCTAAAGTCTTGTAATACTTGTACTTGTTCTTGAGTAATATGAATATCGTTATTATTTATATGAGTTTGAAAATCTTGAAAAAAATCTTTTACATATAAGCCATCATTTTTTCTTTCAAAAGCATTGTTAGGTTCTTGAGAAAATTTAAAGAATGCTTCTAATATGATTATGAGGTCTTCTTTCCTTAATACAGGAACTTCATTATCTATCATATTTTCTCCTAATAAATGTCATTAGTAATCCTAACAATGATATCTTGTAATTCTTGCTGAGTATAATATCTTAAAGAACAATACTCAGTATATTCTTCATAGCCTTCCATTTCTGATCTAGCTGCTATTATTTTATTATCAAAAGTTATGATATTTTTACTATCATCAGTAACAAGATATTCGCTTAGATATGTTTTAAAAGAGATTAAATTATTGTCAGAAGTAACAATATATTTATCATCATCAGTTACTAAATATTCTCCTTTTAGCTTATTTGCTTTAAGATGATAACCTCTTTGTATATCTACTTTTATTCCGTTTTCTGTTTTTATTGCTATTATTTTACTTACGTTATCTGGTTCATCTGGAATAAGTTTTCCTGTTATAATTGGTGACAAATATAATATAGAACCAGTAGTTATATTGCTATATCTATTTAATATTATATTGCCTTTTAAAGTTAGTTGAAAGGTATCTTTATCAATTATTTTAGAAACAACACCTATTACTTCGGACATAATAGTATTATTTGCAAGCGCTCTTCTGTAATGATTTGTTTTAATATCATAAAATATAGCATCTCCTAATATGAAATAATGATTAGGCTCTTTTAACACTATTTCATTTGAATTAATATTAGAACCAATATGAGAAAAATCTAATATATTTTCTTCATCTACATCTCTGTATATTACAGAATTATTATGTTGTTCTATCATACGTTGCTTAATACCTCATTAATGATATAGTTTCTATCTTGTTCCGTTAAATAATTTAAGTTCTGAACAAAGATTTGATCCTGATATAATTTAAGACTATCTCCGACAGAACTATCCATTATGTTAATTACTATTTTATTGTCATTAACAAAGCCTATTGGTGTATAAAAATTGCTGTTTATATTTTCAAATACATCATATTTTCCATAATTAGTATCTGATAAATATAATATGCTGGAATCAGAACTTATATTTGTGTTTTCGTCTAATTCTATTTCTCCATAAGTCATTAACACAAATTCATTATTATTAATTATTTCTGTAACTATTCCAACTACATCATATTCGTAATTATTAGCCATGCCTTTTCCATATATCCCATATTGGTTCATATATACTAAATCATGTAATTCAAATCCATGATTTGGTTGGAATATATTATTATATTGTTTATATGGTTTAGGTACTAAATATTTTTGTAATTTATATAAATCAAATAATATATGTTCAAATATATTTTTATAAATATTTGAATTAAATCTGTCAAATTTTTTGGTTCTTGCTAATATGCCAAAGTCTTTTGTTTGAGATCTTAAAATATTAGCATAAGCATACCACTTATCATTTTTAATATCTGTATTTGCTTTTCTTGATACGTATGCAGAACCTTTCCAATTTTTATCTTCTATACCAGTATAAAGTATTTTGTTTACTTGAGCTTCAGCAATAGAGTCATCAAAATATAAGAAATCTCCATAAGAAGATTTAGATAGCATATCAAAATATACATATGCTAAATCTCTTATCCTATATTTAGATTCAAAAATTACATGAGAATAACTATAGTCTTTATTGTTATTATAATTTTTTATCAAGATAACATTGGTAACATCATAAACGATTTTACCAATGTTAGTCTTAATATTCATTTTTACTATAGCACTAGACATATATTATACTTCCCATACTTTTTCAAACTTAGCTTCACATGATATAGTTTCATTTCCTGTTATAACTATAGGATAGTGTATTGTATTGTCTCCATTATAATTAATGTTTAGTCTCTGATTATTGGTATCTTTAAAATAAGCATTGCCATGTAATGTTAGTACATAATTTCCTAAAGCTTTATTATTAAATGCATCAATAGCAGCAAAAGTAATATAACTTTCTATATCTTCGTTTATATAAGTATAGAATTGTTTTTCAAATTTTAGTGTTACTTTTACTGGATCATTTAAACTTAAATAATGTACTCCATTTGTTAATGTTTGATACCATATTCTATCAAGCTTATCAAATCCTACACATCTAATATTGGAATAAGCTAATCCTGTATTTGCATATAAATGAGTAGATGTATTAAGTTTCCATATTTCAAAATTGTTTTTATATCCAACTAATAATATTGTTTTATCAGAATTATAAACCATAGATATTATAGATTTTTGATTGGAAAATTGAGTTTTGCCAATATGAGTTAATCTAGTTTCTAATCTACAATTAGAATGTATAGCAGTTTTTGCATCAGTATGTATTTGAAGAACACATACTCCTTGATAAGACAACATATTAGATTCTGCATTTTCATTATATATTGCTACATATAAATAATTGCCTATAATCCAATGCCTTTGAATTGTCCATCTACTATCTGTCCAATAATAATTTGCATTATTATATGGAAATAAGTAATTTTGAGCCCTTGGACGAGCATTATTATATTCATTACTATCATTTTGATAATAACGTGTATGATGATATAAAACTACTGGATTATTTAAAAATTCATGCGTAACTATACTTGCAAATGCTGCTGCTGGATTTAATTTTAATCTATAATAATTAGCCCATGCTGTATTTGCATGAGCATCCCAATTATAAGTATTACCAGTAAAATAAAATATATTGTTTGCACTTTCTGAAAGTTTCGCATTATTAGCTCCAATAGTACTTTGATCGCTACCATTGCCTTTCTGTGGGAGAAAATAATAATATTGATTATTATATTTATAAAAATCTTCTATAAAATATCCTGTTAATTTTCTCCATGCATTTCCATCTGTAGAACCATATGCTTTAGATTCTCCATTATCAGCTCTGCTTGTTCTAACATTTTGAGGAGTTATTGTAGATGCTTCTATTCCAAATGTAGATTTGTTTATTTTAACTAATATATGTCTAGAACAAGTATCAGTAATACCATTATTACAACAATTAGTTATAAGCCCATAAAAGAAAGCATCGTTCTTATAAAATAAACTAAAATTAGGTCTAATTGTACATTTATAATGAGCAATATTAGACACAGCAAAAGTGGTTTTATGTATTCTCACTATCAATATTCCATCAAGATCTATACCATCACATGAACCATAATAATTGTACCATGCAAATAAATATTCATTTGTATCATCTATAAATCCCATCCATTCCGAATAAGATGGAGTATAAGCTCCATTACCATTCCAATTGCTATATGATGGTAATGGTGACGCTATAGTTTTTAATATATTTATTTCTGTTCCGGTTTCCTCTGATACTACTAAATAATTTTGATTAAATCCTATATTTGATCTTGTATTATTTACTACATAATAATGCCTATTAGAAATAAATTTATCATTATATATTCCTGCAAATTTATGTCTATTTAAATAGTTTACTCCACCATCTATATACATATAGTTAGAAATATTAAGTATATTATTTCCAACTGATATACCATTCAATACAGCGCCTTTAAGCTCGGTATTTTGTAAACTTGCTTTATTATATAGATTGTTCATAATAAGCATGTTTTGTCCTGTTTCTAACATTAAAGGTCCACTATTTGGAGTAATATCTAAAGAATCAGACATATATTATATCTCCTCTATGTAACAATATATTTTACCGCCATAATTAATAATTACAGAAATATTTTTAATTCCATTTGAATCTGTAGATGTATATAATTCTTGATCTCCATTTTCAAACGTACAATTACCAGAAAGAGTAATTTTAACATTTGAAGATATATATTCATTAAGTAAGTTTTTTGAATATATAGTTAAATAAGTATTTATGTTTTGATTATTATATTTATATTCATCTTTTTCGAATTTAACATCGAGTTCATTACTAGATGCTGTATTATAAATTTTACATTTATTAGTATCATCAAATAAATATAATGTATTGTTAGAATCTAATCCTACAGTATAATAAGTACCAGGTATTTCAAGAACTTTATTATATTTTTCTTCATCAAGATCAAGATTATATATTTGTACTTTATTATTCATGAAGAATATGGGAGTATATTGATCATAATATAATACTCCATACATGTGCTGATTTGTTTCATCAGGAGTTATTATTCCTTTAGAAACCCATGTATTTTCTTCAAATTTGAATAATGCATGTCTATGCCATCCTACAGAACTATGTGATGTTTGAGAAACAGTTGGAAAATTATTTGCAGCAATACAATATCCATCTGTTCGTCCTCCTATGAAATATCCATGGGCTTTATTTTCAACATCATGTTCTGTTATAGCTATATAAGTATCATCTATATTCTTAAGATCAATTTGTATCCAATGATTATCAAAATAATCATTTCTGTTAATTTTTCTATGATAAGTAAAGCCTGGATTATTAGGTAATTTGACTTGTTCAACATCAACAGAATTATTTTGAAAATTTATATTAAATATATTAAAAGCATAATAAGAATCATCATTTGCACAAGTAAGAACGTAATATCTATTTTTAAATAAAATAATATTAGAAATTCCTATACATTGTGAACACGAGACTGATGTACTATATAAAGAAACTAAAGTGTTTGTTGATAAATCATATCTAAATATTATTTGATATGCTTTATCATCACTTAACTGTCCATAAGTTTCATATAAATATAAATAATTATCTATAGATTTTATAAAGTAAACAGAATAGTCATATACTAGATATCTGTTTAAATACTTAAATGAAAAATCATTTTTGTTAACAATAACGTAGGCAAGCATACTGCCTCTAGGTTCGTTATCAGGTTCAGTTCTATTATTAGTAACATAATATCTTCCACTAGCAGTTTGAGCAAATAATACAAAATCATTTGTTTGTCCTATAATTTTATAATGAAGAAAAGTAGAAGGAACTGCATGATTTTGTCCAGTTCCATTTATAAATGGAACATATCCACTATTAGGAGAAACATAATTTAATAATTTATATCCTGTTTCTGTTTTTTGACATTTACATATATATTGATTACTATCAGTCGGCCCTATTTCAGTAACAAAATAAAAAATACTTGAATCCTGATTGTCTTGAATATAGAATTCATAGTCTGGTTCTCTAGCTATTTTACTCCATGCATATTCAAGTATATTTTTTTCATGTAACAATAGATTTTTATTATTAAGACAATAATTAATATTCCAAAAACAATAATCTTTTGGCTTCATAGTAAATTTATCATAAAGTTGAGAATTTATGATAATATTATCAGGCGTTTCAAATACATGATATCCAGTTGTTATGTATAATGCATCTGGAATTACTTGCATATTATTCTCCTAAAATACTAGAAAAAGATTCATAATCAAATATGTCAAATGGTATAGAATCATCATAAATATCAGAATTTTTTCTAACTTTTATATATTCTGGAAATTCTTTTATATTTACAACTGTATAAGTAACAGTTCCATTACCGCCATTTCCACCTTTTCCATAAGAACCCGTTCCACCAGTTCCACCATTAGCCAAAACAGAATTATTGGTTATATTGTTAGTGTAAAATATGTTTACACTTCCACCGCCTGATGCTCCACCACCACAGTTATAACCGCCAGATGCACTACCGCCATTAGAACCATTAGAAGCTATATTACTATTATTAATATAGTTTCTAGAATATATAACTAATAATCCGCCTGTTCCACTGGCACCGCTATTAGCTGTTCCAGATCCTTGTGATGTAGAATATCTTGCTCCACCACCACCAGGATTACCAGCACCACCACCATGGTTATGTGGAGCATAATTACTAGCAGTAGAACCAGAATTTGCACTACCAGCACCACCAGCTCCGCCATTTGCTACACCATTACCAGCAGTAGCATTTCCAGAAGTAGAACCAGCAGCTCCTCCGCCAGAGCCACCAGAATAAGAAGTTCCTTTTGCTCCAGAACCACTTTTTGTAGTTCCGTCACCATTGCCTCTTCTTATTCCTCCAGCTCCACCTCCACCGGTAGACCTATTAGAACCATTAGAACCATTTGCTCCATCAGAACCTATTGACCTAGCAGTTATTGTTTTTCCAGCTCCACCACCAGCCCCATCTTTAGGAACAAGGTTGTTCTCAAATAAATAAATATTTTGTCCAGCACCTACACATCCTCTAGCTGTCATAAAAATGTTGCCATTATTAACTAGATTATTATTTACGCATAGTATAAGCCCTTTACATCTATATGGTGGAGTAAGTGTAACTCCAGAATTTATTGTAACATTATATCCTATAATTACTTGAGTATATGTATCGTTTGCTTTACATAATGACATGACTTGTTTAACCATGTCATTAGATTTAAATATAAAGTCTTTAGTAAGCTTGTATATATGAAAAGACATTTGTTCTGATCTTATAGTATTTGATACAGTTAATTTTTCACCATCTGCCATTGTTTTGTTATAGTACTGTATCATTTTTAATAAATCATAAAATACCATATTAAAATGCCTTTATAAATAGATTCAAACCTTCGTTAATGTTATTTGATAATCTCAAAGCATCTACATTTTTAAATGTAGTTGTATCTTGAGTTATGTTCATATAAGTAGTTTTGAACGTTACATCTACTGTATTTATAAGTTTTTGTATAAGAGTAGTATTATATTCAACACCTTCTTGTACTTTTATAAATCCATCAGATCTAATATTGTAATCATTAGAAGAAGTTTTAAAGTCTCCAATACTAGCTTCTTGGTTATATTGTATACCTCTTTCTATGCTTATGATAAGTCCTATATTATCAATAGGATATCCTACAGCTTTTGAAATATCTGGTTGCACTTGAGTTACGGCACCAGCAGTTTCGTTTGATATATATATAGGTAAACCTTGTACAAAATCATGTTCTTCGTTAAATAGATCTGTTTCTACAAATCCACTACATACATATTCAAAATTATTTTCATCTTTAACATAATCTACCATTCCAACTATGTTAATGTGGAAATTATCTATAGCTATTGCTTTTTGATAAGAATATGTAGCTGGAGAATAATATATAAAATCTCCAATACTAAGACCATGATTGTTTTGTTGTACTTCTACAAAACTATGAGATTTGTGAACATAATATTTACTATCTCCCTCATGGATAAGCCCATTTAATCTAGTATCAGAAATATACATGGTCATTGCTCTTGAGTAATAACCATCTTCTCTTCTTTCAAGAGCATTTCCTTCATCAGAAGATACTAAAAATTGTTCTACATAAGCACCATCACTTTTTACTTCTATAGCATTATTAGGGTCTCTTGATACTTTTAAATGACAAGTAGCGTCTACTGCTGAATGTTCTTCTAAACTATAAAAGAAAACTTTATCAAAGTAAGAATTAGCTTGTGATATATTAGAATATCCATATCTTACTTTGTCTGAGAAGTAATGACCCCATGAAAAAGTATTTAAATCTATAGTAAGTGTAGTTTCAAACGTCATATGTTCCGCATCTTCTAATGTGAGATTAGTATTGTCATAATCCCATGCAGTTGCAGAAACAGATATTATATTTTTGTTTTTAACGGCATATAAAGATATACCATTTGAAGCATTATTCCATCCACCATTAGAATTTTGTAAATTATAACTAGCAACTAATGTTTGTCCTGGAAGTAAAAAATTATATATAATTGCAAATCTATAATTTAATTGAACAGATCCAGTTCTTTGTATCATTGCTGATAACGTATGTGGATTTCCATATTCATCAAATATAAATCCAAGTACAATACCATTTGCATCATCATCACTATCAGAAGACATTAATCTTACTGAATGTTTATAAGAACCATAAAAATCGTCTGATACTATTCCGTTATAACTAGTAGTATTGTTTGGCTGAACAAAAGATTTTAATGCATCGTCCCAGTACCAAGCATTCGCTTCTGCTGGTTTGGACATATTGTTATAATTGGTAGTATCTTGATGACTAAATCTAATACCATCTTCAAATAATTCAGACAATGTTTTTCCATAAGATATAGAATTCCAAGTAATTGTATCGCTATCTCTTGTAACTAGTTTAGGAACATATAATCCATCGTCTGTTTTTACGAGAATATTAGTGTTTTCCGGATCATTATATATTTTAACTTCAGCAGTTAATGTTTTATTAGGTTTATTATGATCAAAATCTATTGTTTTTGAATCATTAACTGTATCTATTAATCCGGCTTCTATTCCATCTATTCTAGTATTTATTATATTAGATTCTTTAATTATTTCTTGATTAGTATAATTTTTAAGTTCAGCATTCTGACTTATTATTAAATTATTTATTGTAATTATGTTAGATTCTATAGTATTTAAAACTTCTTGAAGTCCAGATATGGCATATATAGGATGCTGATCTAATTTATCACGATTAAGAATGTCTTCGTGTTTTATATTAGCCAACAACCCTTCGTCATACGCAGACGTTATAGAATTATATACTACAAGTCTAACTCCCATATCTTATCCTTTATTCTACAATTATTTTAAATCTGTATTTATCGGCAACAGAATAAAACTTTCTTTTAGGGATATCAGACAATTTTAATACTATTTCTGTGCCAGTATGTGCTTCTAAAGTATTTATTATAAGTTCATCAGTATATTCATA
>JAEEGL012271230.1_pt1 | contig 13612 bp, 10 predicted proteins | sample 9134231 | NCBI WGS metagenome assembly JAEEGL01 (sample SAMN16246548, study PRJNA631951) | gut metagenome | biome: gut microbiome; feature: rumen; material: fiber-attached | host: Bos | place: Iran: Karaj | collected 2018-10
CAGACGCCGTTGTGCGCCACGCTCTGGTCGATTTTCAACTCGTTGACAAACGAGCATTTCAGCGTGAAATGCAGATTTTCCTGGTCTTTCTCAATGCCGACAACTTCGGCAAACTCTTCAACAATTCCTGAAAACATAGTTTTATTTTTTACTGTCTATTTAACAACCTTTTCCAACTCCAAAGTTAGTTATTTGTGCGATGTTGTCATGTTACTATTTTTTCCCAACTCTATAGGAATCCACGTGTCGTTCCGATTTCTCCTTGTAGATGTCGGCTATGGTTACCATAATGCCGGTTTCCTCAACATCGCCGAAATAGGGGTTCAGGCTGGTGCCGAACACTTTAAGTGTCGATGAAAGGCTCATATACGAGTTGATGAGCGGTGGAATACGCTCGCCTCGGGCACGTACCTCGCGCGACAGTGTGCGATAATCTTCCTTGTAGTCGTTGCCCTTGAATGCCGCCTGTAGTTGCTCAAGGTTGAAATGTAGGTCGAGTGGATTGAGAAGGTGCATAAGGCTTTCATTTCCACCGAAATAAAGATTCATGAAATAGAGCAAGAAGTTGCGAGCCTCTTGATTGTAGTGGCGGTACATTGTAACCTTCCCGAAGAAATATCTGGCTTCGGGATAATCGACAACCAAAGTGCCAAGCCCGTCCCATAGATTGTCGAGAGTGTACAGACTGCGGCGCCCGTCACCAATAGCTTGATTTTCAGGAACAACAAACGAACGTCCAAGCTCGATTATATATGGCAGGTAATTCTTTTTGAACTCGTCTGAATAATAGAACAGCTGCGATGTTGCCAAAATGGGATTGCCATCGGCGTCGGTCGGGGCCTCGTTTCCGGTAATGAATCTATAACCGCCAAGAATTTCCTGTTTTCGCGGGTCCCAAACAATAAGCTGGCTGTAAGGTTTTTCGGCAGTGTCGTACTCATCAATGTCGCAGGCAAGACCGGTGCCGCCGCCGGCGTTGCGGAAAGTAAGCTCACGCAGACGGCCAATCTCGCGCAACAGATTCGGCGAGTCGAAATGCTTGAAAATATAAATCTCGTTGTCGCCGAAATTTGTTTTACGAACAAATTTATCGGGGGTCAGCTCGCTCAATATCAGCTTTTTATCTATCGGTTCGATAATATTTTCCATAATTATCTTCCAAAAAACTTTCGTTCAGCAAAATTGGCGAAAATTAGCCAAGTTTATTCTCGTCCCGTTTCTAATAAATACGAACTCTCTCTAAGCATTTGCACCCATTCTTGCGGCTTGCGGCTCTTGTCAAACGTTTGCCAATCGACTGGTTTACCGAAAGTTATGGTAATATCGCGGTCATATTGGTTATACATTTCGTCGATTAGAAAAAACATTTCCAGATTGGCCTTGATATGCAATTTCTTACGAATGTTGGCAAGGTTGTAAAAGAATTTGGAATTCTGACCAGTGATATGCACCGGCACAACATTGCGCTGATATTTAATGGCTTGCGTAAGGAAATTACGTTTCCATTCAAGGTCGGTTATCTTTCCTTTGATTTTGCGTGAACACAGTCCTGCCGGGAAATACAGTATATGTTTGTCGCTTGCATAGGCGCTGTCGATAGCTTCCACTCCTTCGCGCGACTGGTGGCCATGCTTGTTTATGGGTAAAAACACGCCTTTCATGTTGGGCAGGTTTAGTAGCAAATCGTTGACAGGGAAAAACAGCTCGCCAAAATTATGGTAAACAGTTCCTACAAAAACAAGTCCGTCGAGACCGCCAAGCGGGTGGTTTGATATGAAAATCAAACGTTTGGCGTCAGCAGGGATATTATCAACACCCTCAACTTTTATTCGGGCTCCGAACATTTTCAAACCGGCATCGACAAACTCGTATGGCCCGGTGTCTTTGTTCTCGCGCAAAAACCAGTTTATCTCATCGATATGCAAGGTGCGTTTAACCTTGTTCATCAAGAATTTAGGAATAAACTTCAACAGCTTCGGATTCTTCGAACTGATGATTTTCTCAATATCGATTTGCGGACATTCGATTGCCATAAAATCTTTTTTCAAAAAAAAGAGGCACTCAACGTGCCCCTTTTAGTTATTGCACAAATATTTAAAGTGTTCGTTTTACTTCCATTTCCTCATAAACCTCGATAATATCGCCGACTTTGATATCGTTGTATTTATCGATGTTCAGACCGCACTCCATACCTGTAAGCACCTCTTTGGCATCGTCTTTGAAGCGCTTGAGCGAGCCAAGTTCGCCGGTGTAAACCACAATACCATCGCGGATGACGCGCACTTTCGATGTGCGTTTCACCTTTCCGTCGCGGACAAAGCAACCTGCAACCGAGCCAACCTTTGAAATCTTGAACACCTCGCGAATCTCGACCGTTCCGATAATCTCCTCTTTGATTTCAGGCGAAAGCATACCTTCCATAGCGTCCTTCACCTCGTTTATTGCATCGTAGATGATTGAGTACAAGCGGATATCGACTTGTTCGCGCTCGGCAAGTTTGCGGGCGTCCATTGAAGGACGGACTTGGAAACCGATGATAATGGCGTCGGAAGCGGCTGCCAACGTAACATCGGACTCCGAAATCTGACCAACGGCCTTGTGGATGACGTTGACCTGAATCTCAGGCGTCGAGAGTTTGACAAGTGAATCTTGAAGAGCCTCGGCCGAACCGTCAACGTCGGCTTTAACAATGATGTTGAGCTCGTGGAAGTCGCCAATGGCTTTGCGGCGGCCAACCTCGGCCAGTGTAAGGTGCTTTTGGGTACGCAAGCCTTGCTCACGTTGCAGTTGCAGACGGCGGTTGGCAATGTCGCGAGCCTCTTTGTCGCTGCTCACAACGTTGAATTTGTCGCCGGCCTGCGGTGCACCGTTCAAGCCAAGAATCAAAGCCGGTGTCGAAGGTCCGGCCTTGTCAATTTTGCCGCTACGCTCGTTGTACATTGCCTTTACGTGGCCAGTGAAGCTACCGGCAAGAACAATGTCTCCGACTTTCAGCGTGCCGTTTTGAACAAGCACTGTGGTAACATAGCCACGGCCTTTGTCCAAAGCCGATTCGATTACCGTACCCGAAGCCAACTTGTTCGGATTTGCCTTAAGGTCAAGCAATTCGGCTTCCAAAAGAACCTTGTCGAGCAGCTCGGCAACGTTAATGCCTTTTTTGGCCGAAATGTCCTGCGACTGATATTTACCGCCCCATTCCTCAACCAAAAGGTTCATGTTGGCTAGCGCCTCTTTTATCTTGTCAGGATTAGCTCCCGGTTTATCTATCTTATTGATTGCAAAAATGATAGGAACTCCAGCCGCTTGCGCGTGGCTTATGGCCTCAACTGTCTGCGGCATTATAGAGTCATCGGCTGCAATCACAATAATCACAATATCAGTAATTTGCGCACCACGGGCACGCATTGCGGTAAACGCCTCGTGACCCGGAGTGTCGAGGAAGGTGATTGTCTTTCCGTTTTTCAGCACCACGCTGTAAGCGCCAATGTGCTGGGTGATACCACCTGCCTCGCCCGCAATAACGTTGGCGTTGCGAATGTGGTCGAGCAACGATGTCTTACCATGGTCGACGTGGCCCATGACTGTGATGATAGGCGGACGCGGAACCAAATCATCTTCGTTGTCCTCCTCCTCAGTTATGGTGTCGAGCAAATCGGCGCTCACAAACTGCATCTTGTAACCGAACTCATCGGCAACCAAAGCCATTGTTTCGGCATCGAGTCGCTGGTTGATTGACACGAACAAACCAAGGTTGAAACAGGTTGAGATAACCTCGTTTACCTGAACGTTCATCATTGTTGCAAGCTCGTTGACCGACACAAACTCGGTAACTTTCAAAACCATTTTCTCAGCTTCCTGACGTTCCATTTCTTCGGCCGAACGCTGACGCACATTCTCGCGTTTGTCGCGGTTGTGCTTGGCCGTTGTGGTTTTATGGCCCTTGCTCTGCAAGCGTGCAAGTGTCTCTTTTACTTGCTTTTGCACATCTTCCTCGTTCACTTCCTTTTTCAGGAATTTCGAACCTTTCTGATGCTTGTCGCTCTTTGATATTTGCTTGTCGTTTACATCGATACGGTCTTTTTGTATGCGTTTGCGCTTCTCGCGACGCTTCCCGCCGCCTTCGTTTGTCGGATTGGCGAAACGCGGGTCGTTCAGATCAATCTTGTCAACAACCTTCGGACCTTGCAACTTTTCTACCTTAGTGTCGATATGCTCTGGTTTGCTGGTTGCCGCTTTGCCTCCGCCTTGCTGTTTTTGAGCCGCTTGCTGCTTTTTCATTTGCTGCTCGTGCTCCTTGCGCTCGCGGGCGCGCTCCTCCTTGCTTTTCTTGTCTGGGCGCGTTTTGGTGTTCAGTTTGTCAAGGTCAATCTGTCCAAGAATCTTGACGTCCTTAACCGGCTCAACTTTAGTCTTGATAAGCTCGGGTTCGGGTTTCGGCTGGGCTTTTTGCTTCGGCTCCTCTTGAGCTTTAGGCTGGGGCTCTGGCTCTTGTTTGCCCTGGCTTTTCGCTTTCTCCTCTTTTTTCTTGTTCAGGTCGATTTTGCCCACAACATTCACCTTCAACTCCTTTTTTGGAGTCTCGAATATCTGTTGCTCCTCTTCGGCAGGCTTTTCAGGCTCGGCAAACTCGTCGTCTGCATATATCGACTCCTTTTTGGCACGCATCGCGTTGAGCTCGATTTTTGCCGATTCCTCCTTTGCTTTCATGTCGCCGCTGTATTCCTTCAACAGCATCTGATAGACATCGTACTCAATTTTGGTATTGGGGCCTTCGTCAACAGCAATACCCTTTTTGCTCAAAAATTCGGTTATTGTGTTGATGCCTACGCTTAAGTCGCGCGCTATCTTATTTAATCTCAATGGTTTGTAATCGCTCATCTGCTATACTTTAATTTTCCGGATAAGTCTGTTTTCTCCTTTTTTAAGCCGATAGTTATTCAAATTCAGCTTTCAGAATACGAAGCACATCGTTAATTGTACTTTCCTCAAGGTCAGTACGATGTGCAAGTTCGTCGGCCGGAATTTCCAGAACACTCTTGGCCGTGTCGCAACCAATGGCTTTAAGGGTATCAAGTACCCAGCCATCGATTTCGTCGGCAAATTCCTCAAGGTCAACGTCCTCCTCATTATTCGATTCGCGATAAACATCAATCTCATAACCAGTAAGTTGGCTTGCAAGTTTGATATTCGAGCCGCCTTTGCCTATAGCCAGCGACACTTGGTCGGGCTGCAGATACACGTCAGCTTTCTTTGCTTCCTCGTTTATCTTTATCTGCGACACCTTGGCTGGACTCAAAGCGCGAGAGATGTAGAGCGAAATATTGTTGGTGTAGTTGATTACATCGATGTTCTCGTTGCGCAGCTCGCGCACAATGCCGTGGATGCGGGCGCCCTTCATACCAACGCAGGCTCCAACGGGGTCGATGCGCTCGTCGTACGACTCAACGGCCACTTTTGCGCGCTCACCGGGGATGCGTTTGATGTTTTTGATAGTGATAAGTCCATCGAAGATTTCAGGAACCTCAAGTTCGAACAGACGCTCGAGGAAAATCGGGCTTGTGCGCGACAGAATGACAAGTGGAGTGGCGTTGCGCATCTCGACACGGACAACGGCCGCGCGGACTGTGTCGCCCTTGCGGAAATAGTCGTTCGGAATCTGCTCGGTTTTAGGCATAATCAGCTCGTTGCCTTCATCGTCGATAATCATTATTTCCTTCTTCCACACCTGGTAAACTTCGCCGGTTACAATCTCGCCTATGCGGTCTTTGTATTTGGCATAGAGTTGGTCTTTCTCAAGGTCGAGGATGCGCGATGTCAGGTTCTGGCGCAGTGTAAGAATGGCGCGGCGACCGAAGTCAACCATTTTAACCTCGTCCGACACCTCCTCGCCAACTTCGTAATCCTCATCGATTTTTTTTGCCTCGGTGAGCGAAATCTGTTTGTTGGGGTCAGTCAACTCCGAATCTTCAACAACCTCGCGGTTACGCCATATTTCGAAGTCGCCTTTGTCGATATTGATGATTATGTCAAAATTCTCATCGGTACCGTATTGTTTTACCAATGTGCTGCGGAACACGTCTTCCAAAACCCTCATCATTGTAGGGCGGTCGATGTTTTTCAGTTCCTTAAATTCTGAAAATGTGTCGGTAAGGTTCATTTTTCTGTTTTTTAAAATATTATTGTTTCTTTTACTGTTTTTATCTCACTGAATTTGAATGGTTCGGTTTTCACCACCTTGACAGGGCGTTTGGCGCCTTCGGGCTTCTCTTTTGTCTCATATTCGAGAAGAATGCCCTCATCGCCAGCGTCGCGAAGTATACCATTGATTTTAAGCCCGTTGCATAGCAGAACCTCGACTGTGCCGTTCAGTATTTTCTTGTATTGCGGCAGCACTTTCAATGGCTGGCCAATTCCCGGACTCGACACTTCAAGCGAGAAATCCTCCTCGTCGCGGTTCAGTTGCGACTCGATATACTGGCTGATAAGCACGCAGGCGTCAACCGAGATGCCCTCGGGCGAATCGAGCGCAACTGTGATGTTGTTCTGCGTATCGACCTTCACCTCAACCAGAAACAAATCGGTCTCGGCTATGCGGTCGGTCACAATTTTCTCAATTATTTTCTTGTCTATCATAGTATTGCAATAAAACAGGGGACTGTTAATCCCCTGTAAATTCAACCCCACAAAAACGGCACAAATGTATTAATTATTATTTCATCTGCAAATCAAATAATTGCGGCTCAGCCCTTCATTCATTCAAAGTGGCATTATTTTTGTAACACTTTACCACCATAATTCATTTTTATTCAAGATGCAACTAATTGACGCTCACGCACATATATTTCCTGATGCTTTAGCGGCAAAAGCATCGGTATCGGTTGGCAATTGGTACAACATTATGCCACATACCGATGCCACAAGCCACAACCTGATAGAGCACGAAAAGGCCGTCGGTGCTTGCAAATGCCTTGTCTGCTCGCCTGCGCTTAAGCCGCACAATGTGCCGACAATCAACACCTATATAAGTAATGAGTGCCAGCTGCACCAAGAGTTTGTAGGTTTCGGCACCATGCACCGCGATTTTGAAGACTACGAGGAGGAGCTGGACCGCGTTGTCAGCCTCGGTCTTAAAGGCATAAAATTCCATCACGACATGCAGGGTTTCTACATCGACGACCCGAAAATGATGCCTATCTACCGCGCCATTGCCGACCGCAATCTGGCTCTGCTGCTGCACATGGGTGACAGTCGGCTCGATTTTTCATCACCCGGCCGCCTTGCTGTTATTGCGCGTCAGTTTCCCAACCTGACAATCATAGGGGCGCACTTTGGCGGCTACCGGCGTTGGGACGAGGTGATGTCAATCCCTGTTTTTGACAATGTCTATTTCGACACCTCAAGCTCGTTGGCCTTTTTGGAACCCGAAAAAGCCATTGCCTTGATTGAAAAATTCGGTCCTGACCATTTCTTTTGGGGGAGCGATTTCCCAATGTGGTCGCCATGCGAGGAATGGCAACGCTTCCTATCACTCGGTTTCGATGACGAGACCAATCAAAAGATTGGTTATGAGAATTTTGCAAGAGTGGTGTTAGGTGTCAGAAAGTAATGTGAAATGGCAGACCTTCTATCATTCAATTATTCAATTATCTTTGTAGAGCTTAAAAACCAAAATTGAATTGAAATGAATAAAGGTATTTTTATCACATTGGTCATTATGGATGTTATAGCCTTAATCGTCAGTATTATAGGTATTGCGACTTGCTATGTGGAGACCGGTCGCACCGACCCACTGCCGTGGTGTCTTCTGCTGGCTTGGGCCATTATCGGCATTATTAAGGACGGCCTGATTTATCGTGGAAGCGAGATGAGTTCGACGGGACAGAAAGGTGTGAACCAAATTAACGACACTCTCCGCCCGCAAGCGTAATTCTGATAACTCGCCGTTCATCATAATCGGCATTCATTTTTATCTGGGGGAACACACTTTTCTCTTCGTATTTCGTTTCTTCTTATCGTTAAACCCTCACACCCATAATCACCACATCGTCGGTCTGGTTCGATGCGGTGCCGCGCCACTCCTCGTAGGTGCGGTTCAGGATTTCCTTTTGCTCTAACATTGGGTGCTGGTGAATTTCGAGAAGCAACTCGCGTAGGCGGCGGCCGGAGAATTTTCTGTCGGTTCCCTCTCCAAACTGGTCCTGGAAGCCGTCGGAATAGGTGTAAATGCAATCGCCTTTTTGCAATTCGACTGTGGTGCACGCAAACGGATTCAGGCGTGCATAAATGCCGACAGGCATACGGTCAGCTTTCAGCAGCTGAACCTCGTTGCCACGGATTAGCACTAACGGATTGTTGGCACCCGCAAAGGTGAGCGTCATCTGCCGTTCGTTAATGACATAAACGGCGGCGTCCATTCCGTCGCTGCTGCGCTCAATAGCTGAATATTGCTCGCCATCGTCTTGAAGGGCGGTTGGGGAGTCGTCGCTCTGGCGCAGATTGGCGATAATGGCCTCGCGGAGGCGGTTCAATATCATATCAGGGCTGACCTCCTTGCCTACAATCCAATTCAGATTGGTCATTCCCAACACGCTCATAAGGCCGCCAGGCACGCCGTGGCCCGTGCAGTCAGCCACAATGCAGACTTTGTTATCGCCAAACTGGCCCACCCAGTAATAGTCGCCGCTGACAACGTCGCGCGGTTTGTAGAGCAGAAAATGGTCGGGAAAAATGCTCGTTATGGTTTTCGACGGGGTGAGCAGCGAGCGTTGAATACGTCGTGCGTAGTTGATACTGGCCTGAATCTCATCGCGTTGCGCTTGAATGGTATCGCGTTGGGTGGCAATCTCATCGCGCTGCGAGGCGATTTCTTCCTTCTGCTCGGCCAGCTCGGTATTTTTACGGGCCAGCTCGGCGTTGGCGCGGTGCTTGGCGTGCAACATTCTAACAATGAATACCGCCCAGAGCAGCAGCATTGCCAGTCCGCACAAGAGCGAGACGATAATGGTGTGCATTCGTCGCTCATCGGCCTCAAAAACCTGCTTATCGGCCTCACGCTTGACACGCTCAACGGCGGCGGCGCGGTCGGCTTCCGACTTGGCCATCAGGCGGGCGTTCTCTTCCACATTGGTTTGGTTCGACAGCTCGTGATACGCTTGCAAATGGCGGTACGCCTCGCGGTAGTTGCCCATTAAGCCGTAAATTGTGTGCAGTTTTTTGTGGTAATCGGCGTCATTTTTTTCGAAATAGGCATCGATATATTCTAATGCCTTCTGGTACTGACGGCGCTGGATAAGGTAGCGGACATAGACATCGTTTTTGATATCCGGCTCAAGTGTGGGTGATTGTGCCACCTTTTGGAAATAGTGGTAGCAGGTGTCGGCGTATCGCTGGTCGCCAGTGCCCTCGGCCACGCCTAAGCAGGTGCCCGCAAGCCCGATATAGGCGCGGTCGAACAGCCAGCCTGATATTTTGAGCGAGTCGCACAGCCGAGTCGATTGTTTAAGGCATTGAATAGCAATAAGATTGATTGAGTCGGAATGGTGCTTTTCGGCTTGGCCGCCATAGAAATAGCCCATTGCGCACAATATCTCGGCCCGCAAATTATGATTGTTCGACAGTCGGCTCAGCCGCGCCGCTTTCCAGTAATTTTCTTCAGCCGTCTGGTCGTAATCCTGAAGTTGAGCCAAACTGCCCAGCATATAATAACTTTGGATAATAAAAGCGGTATCTCGGGCTTGCACGCTCATTTCCAGCGCTTTGTTCGAATAATTCAGGCTGATTTCGAGTGGAAATTGCTTGATAATACTAAAGTAGAATTTGATTATGGCGGCAGTGTCGCCTGTGCTTTCAATCCGTTTTGAGGCTTTGTTCAGATAAACCGATGCAGCCTCAAAATCATCAATTTGCGCATACTCGGCGGCAGTTTGCAGGTCGAATTTTACCTCACGGACAATTGTGTTGTCGAGGGTGGTTTGAGCAAAGATTGCCAAGGGCAGCAATAGAGATAAAACGGCTACAGCGCAAAGTAACCGGCTGATTTTTAAATGCATATATTTCATATTTCTATCCCTTTTTACAAAGAAAATGCTAATGTAATTGAAATTGACGGGAATATTGCAAGGGTGTGACAACAAAAAAGCCGTCAACATTCCGCTGACGGCTTTTTTGTTTTAGTATCGTACTAACCTGCATCTATTTCGGTAGTTTAACACCGCGTTTCTTTGCGGCCTCCTCCAAACGTTGCTGGAACTTCGATTTGGTCGGGGTTTTCTGCACTTTGGCCGTTTTCAGGCGGTTAAGAACCTCTTCGGGGTTGATTGTGCGCTTGATAACAAAAGTCTGCACAATGGTTATGAGCAGCGTCAGGAAGTAGTAGTAACTCAGGGCTGCGGCATAATCGTTGAACCAGAAGAGCATCATCACCGGCATCATATACATCATCATCTTCATACCCGGCATCTGCTGTCCGCCGGCGTTGGCCTGACCGCTCATCTTGATATAGACGATGTTGACAATGGTCATCAGCAAGCAGAAGAGGCTCACGTGGTCGCCGTACCAAGGAATGCTGAATGGCAGGTTGAGGATGGCGTCGTAGGGCGAGAGGTCGTCAACCCAGAGGAAGCTCTCTTGGCGCAACTCGATTGATGCAGGGAAGAAACGGAACATCGCAATCAGCAACGGCATCTGCAAAAGCATAGGCAGGCAGCCGCCCATCGGGCTCACGCCGGCGCGCTTGTAGAGGTCCATCATTGCCTGTTGTTTCTTCATTGCGTCTTCCTGCTTCGGATATTTCTCGTTCAGTTTGTCGATTTCAGGTTTCAGGGCGCTCATCATACCCGTCGATTTGTACTGCTTGTAGGTGAGCGGGAACAGGGCCAGCTTGATTAAGATGGTCAAAATCAATATGATAACGCCATAATTATCGATGAAGCGGCCAAGGAAGTTGAACACCGGAATAACAATGCCCACGTTTACCCAGCGGAAGATGCTGCGGCCAAGCGGAATAATGTTCTGCAGGTCGATGTCGAGCGCTTTAAGCGTTTTGAAGTGGTTCGGGCCGAAGAACATTTCCATCTCAATCAACTCTTCGGCATGGCCGTCGTATGGAAGTGATATTTCAGCTTCGAAGTGTTTTATATATTTTTCGCCCGAAGCCGTCTTTTGCTGTTTAAGCACGGCACCCGAAAAACCTTTTTTGGCAATCAGAGTGTTGTTGAAGAATTGCTGTTTGAACGACACCCATTGCAAGCGGGTGTTGATTTCCTCAGTATCAGAGTCGCTTGTCTCGCTCAACTGTTCAACATCATCGTCAAAGTATCGGTAGGCTATGGTTGAGTTCATAGTCTCCCATTTGATGCCTTTTTCAAGCCGTTTGGCGAATGTCTCCCAGTTGAGGGTCAGATAGTTGGTTGACTTGGCAGGAATCATTTGATTCAGGTTGTGCATCTTCACATTGAATCCGATGTTGTACTTATCGGGATAGATAGTGTAGATGAATTGCAGCGAACGGTCGTCTGTCAAATCAAGGTTGAAGCTGATAACGAGTGAGTCGCTGGTAACGGATTGTGTACTAATATTTTCTGATGGGGTAAAAAACAATTTTCCGGTCTCGATGCGGCGGTTTTGTGCAAAGAAACTGATGTTGAAAACTGAAGAGTCGCCTTCGAACAGAACAACAGGCAGCGAGTCGTAAGAGTCGTATTCTTTTAGCTCAACTGATGCGATGCGTCCGCCAAGGTTGGTGAATTTGATTTTCATCAAGTTGTTCTCAACGGTGTAGTATTCGCGTTCGCCGGAGGCAAACGGAGCAAACTCGCCGTATTGGTTGCGCAACATAACACCGAGCAGCGAGTCGCTTTGTTCAGCCGACGCCAATTGCGCTTGCTCGGTGGCTTCAGCCTTCTTCATTTCGGCTTCAATGGCGCGTTGCTTCTCAACACGGGCTATGGAGTCCTGCTGTTGGCGATAGCGTTGCATTTCTTCTTCCGACGGCCGGGTGAAATAGCTCCAACCGAACACTATGGCCATGATAAGTAAAAGGCCAATCCATGAATTTTTATCCATATTTTCTTATTTGTTTAATTGCGCAATATGCTGAATATCATTGTATCAAACAATGCATAGCACTGTTTCGATTCGGGTTGCAAAATTAGAATAAAATTGCACTTGAATGAAAGTGTTTGGTGAAAATAGTTGCGGCAACCTAAACAGAAACAGCCGCCAATTGTGTTGACGGCTGTTTTTTAGGTGTGTATCAGTTAGATAAACTTGTCGCCGGTGCGTGTTTTTATGTCGTTGACAATATTTTTAACTTTTTGCTCCTCGTCTTTGTTGCAGATAAGCAATGCGTCGGGAGTATCAGCAATTATATAGTTTTTAAGTCCTTGAACCACAACAAGTTTTCCTTTGGGCGCATAAACAACCGAACGCGTTGTATTATATAATAGTATATTGTCGCCGGCGGCCACATTGCCGTAGTTGTCTTTGTTTTTGTTCTCGTAGAGCGATGTCCATGTGCCAAGGTCGGACCAACCGAAATGTGAGCCCAGGACAGCCACATTATCAGCTTTTTCCATAACACCGTAGTCGATGGAGATGTTCTCGCAGACAGGATAAATCTGTTGTATGGCATCGTCCTCGTCGGCGGTGTTGAAGAGCTCCGATTTGCTGTTAAACAAATTGTAAACCTCAGGCAGATGTTTGCGGAATGCCTCTTGAATCGACTTTAGTGACCAGAGGAAAATGCCAGAGTTCCAGTAGAATTCGCCGCTTTGAACGAAGAATTTGGCAAACTCAAGATTCGGTTTTTCGGTGAAAGCTTTAACCATGCATAAACCGCTTATGTCGTTGAATTTGAGTGGTTCACCAAACTGAATATAGCCATAGCCAGTGTCAGGGCGGGTGGGCTGAATGCCGAGAGTCAGAAGATTATTATTGTTAGATACGAAGTCAAAACCGTTTTTGATGGTGTTAAGGAACATCTGGTCGTTAAGAATCAGATGGTCAGACGGCGCAACAACAATCTTGGCATTGGGGTTCATCTGCTGAATGCGGAAATTGGCGTAGGCTATGCACGGAGCCGTGTTGCGGCGTGTCGGCTCAAGCAGAATCTGCGACTCGTTTATCTGCGGCAGCTGTTTGAGTGTCAAATCTTTGTATTCGGCACTGGTAACAATCAGCACATTTTCTTTGGGCACTATCTGCGTGAACCTCTCGATGGTCAGTTGTAGCAACGACTTGCCAACACCAAGTATATCAATAAATTGCTTAGGGTAGGATGCTCGGCTTACCGGCCAAAAACGTGTTCCGGCACCGCCGGCCATTATCACGCAGAATAAATCTTGGTTCATATTATTATGTTTTGTTAGCAAATATAAAAAATGAGTTTTGATATTGCGATATCTACCTCCCTACGTTTTTATTTGATGTTTATTGTGCGAAGGACCGTTATTTATCAACCGCCAAGTAGGTTTGGCAATGTATAATCGTATTTAATCACGTTTTATTGTCGAATTATCAAAGCAAAAAAACGCCGATTTAAATAAAATTTACTTTTATGCGCTTGAAGTACCCAAAAACGGGCGCGACAAGAAAAATGAATAGAAACACTTCA
>JAEEGL014206320.1_pt1 | contig 13612 bp, 8 predicted proteins | sample 9134231 | NCBI WGS metagenome assembly JAEEGL01 (sample SAMN16246548, study PRJNA631951) | gut metagenome | biome: gut microbiome; feature: rumen; material: fiber-attached | host: Bos | place: Iran: Karaj | collected 2018-10
ACGGGAAAGGCCCGCGACTGGTAGCATCCTTGGTGATACCGGTCGCGTGGACCGGCATTGTGGCCGCCCAAATCATTGCGGCGGCGAAACTCCTGATGACTTTTACGAGCCTGGGCTATACCGCGGCGGCGATTATCGCGGCGGCGGTATTCACGGGATACACCCTTGCAGGGGGCCAGCTTTCTATTCTGCGGACGGACTTTCTGCAGGCCTGCCTGATTATCCTTGGGCTTGTCGTACTGGCGGGATTTGCGCTGTCCGGCGGCAATTCTGCAAATGCCGCGCCGTCGCTTTCCGCAATCCTGCAGAGAGCACCAGCCTTCCCCTTCAACACGAACTTTTCGCCCCTTGACCTGTTCCTGCTGATTCTCACTTACGGCACCACCTACACGGCGGGACCCGACATATTCAGCCGGGTCTTCTGCGCCAGGGATACGGTTACCGCCAAGAAGGCCATCGCCATGGCAGCAATAACGCTCATCCCCGTCGCCTTCGTCATCGGATTCTTGGCGGTGTACGGTGTAAGCCTAGGGGATGTACAGGGCGCACGCATTACCGCCATCGCAAACCAGGTACTGCCACAGCCCTTGATTCCCCTAATCGCCCTTGCGTTACTAAGCGTCGTGCTGAGCAGCGCCGACACAACGCTGTTAAGCAGTTCCGTTATCATCTGCAGATTGTTTCAGTTAGGTTCTATTTCTCGTGCGCGCATCATCATCTTGCTGAACGGAATCGTGGCCCTTTTGCTCGCCCTGGTGTTCACCGATATCATTGGGACACTCCTGCTTGCCCTGGCCGTTTATGCGGGAGCATTCACCGTTCCCATTCTGTGGGGACTTCTCGGGCTGAAGGCAAAACCGAAATTCGTAGCGGTAGCCATCGTAGCCGGCGGAATTCTCGCCCTGGCAGGAAAACTCTGCCCCGCCTTACCCGGGGCGCTTGGGGCTCACACCGGCGACATCCTGATGATTGCGGCGTTTGTGGTGAACGGGATCATTCTCGCTTTGGGGCGGGATCGCTAATCAACGTAAAACCTTAGCGGTTCAGCAACTTCTGGCTGCGCAGTGCGGCCGTGGGGTGCTCCCGATAGAATAACGCAAACAAGGGCGTGTAGGGAATCTCACTTGCGGCAAGGTCACGCATAGCGTATTTGGCCTCCTTCTTTCCGAGCGCCTTAAAAGCCTGGCCATCGGCCTCATATTCCTGACTCCAGCAATACCAGTGGAAAAACAGCCTGAAGGGAATCGCCGCCAAATGCAAATACAGCACAGCACACCACCAGGGCATCTCGCAGCGCACCAGCAAAAACAGCAGAAAACCCACCGCAAAACAAAGCAGGATTACCTTCAGCAAGTTTCGTAAAACTCCGTGATGCAATTCCCGGTGGGCCATCTCGTGAGCCTCCACAAAGGCGTCTTCAGGCACATCCCGCCGGCTTTCGGGCAGGGGCACAATGTCATTCAACAGGGGAACCAGGCGCAACAGCGCAAAAACACCGCCACCTATCTGGGTGGCCCGGCGTTCACGAATTTCAAGTGCTAACCGCAGGACAAATTCCAGAATAAGCAGCGCAACCAGAATCCCTAAAGCCATCGAAACTATCCAGCATTCTTGAGGACAGCGTTCAGCCTCTTGACAGATTCCTCAAAGCGGTTCTTTTCCCATTCGGCGAAGTTCTTGTCGATGGGGTGAGCGCTCTCGTAATCGTCAAAGATCTCCTTACCGCGCTTTACGTCCTTATCGAGCCCGTGGGCTACCGCATCAAACCATTCCTTTTCCAACGTCCGGTAGCGCTTAACCAGCTCTTCGAAGGTGGACGGCATATTCACTATGCGGGAAACATCGCGATTCAAGTCACCAGACAACAGACGGCGCAAATCTCTAGGCGTCTGGGAAGCCAAGGAGGCATCGTTTTCCACCAGGGCAATTATCTGGTCCAATACGTAGCGTTCCAGATACTCACCATAAGTCTTCAGGGCTTTCTGCCGTACACGTTCGCGCAAGAAGTTCTCTCCCAAGCCGTCGATATGCTCCTTGGTGTACACATCCTGCACCTGGCTTACCTGCAGGCGGTTGTAGGCATCAAAGACATAGCGCAAAATATCGGAGTTGTACAAGCTAAAGAGCGAACTCGGGACCACACCCTTTCCGCGCTGGGCATACTTGTACATGTTGCGGTCCAGCGCATAGGCATTCCGGGCATAATTCCAACCCGGAGCAATCTCGTTAAGGCGGGCAGGCACACCCATAAGCTGCGGGTCACCAGAACGAATCAGGGAGAAGGGGAACTTGACCCTCTGTGGCATCGTGGTCACCCCGGTTGCAATCAATGTAAACGGTGATTCGCGATAGTTAGCAGGGAACTTCACGTTTACGCCCAAGCCAAAGAACATTCCCTGGCCCGGCATAATCTCCTGGTCAGGCATACGTCCCGTGTGGTTGCTCCCCACATTGGCACCGTAGCCCAGGTTTCCGCAGCCATCGGGCCAGAGCGCCGCAATCAGCAGGGAATGGTGGTGCATCTGGGTCAAGGGACCCATGTAAGAACTGTTCACCTCGCCTTCCTCGATATGGCAGCAGGGAGCAATGATCGATGACTTGACGATAGCCTTGCAGCCCACCTTGGACTTGCTCATCAGCACGGAGCGCTGGACTTCGGCCCCTGTATGAACCTTCACACCCATCTGCAGGTCGGAATTCTCAATAATGACAGAATCGTAAATGTGGGTAGACTCTTCCAGGGAACTCAGGATAATGGTATTGCGGATTTTTGCAGCACCCTCCACACGGGCATGAGCGCCAATCCAGCTGTTACGCACGATGTTCGTGTTAGAGACAACAGCACCCTTGCCCACCACACCAAAGGGGAGCGAAATCTCTTCGCGGAAATTTTTCAACTGTTCCTCGAAGGACTGCTGGACATCGGGTTCGGCCTTGTGGAAAAGCTGGGCCTCCACCAGGTCCATGGTAATGTCCGGGAACACGAGAAGTTCGCGACCACCCATCTCGTTACCCACCGACATAGAAGAACCAATCATGAAGTTGATTTTGCCGCTAGAGACCAGAGTCCCCACGTTGTGGACCACGGCGCTGCTGCGTACAAGCACATTGCTCAGCATGGAAACCTTGTAGACCAGGGCGTTCTCCACGATGCAGTTGTGGACCAGACTGTCGTAAATGCCCGTAGGGAAAGATACGTCACCAGGCAAAAGAAGTGTGCCGTAAAAAGCGGGCAGGCGGACATCGCCCATGAAGGTGGAACGGTGGATACGGGAAGGCTCAAAATTCGCCTCCACCAGCACCCGGTTCCAATCCTCACAGCGGTTGCCGTTGTGTTCCAGGGTGGCAATCTCTTCGGCAGTCAGGTTGCGCAATTTCGCAACGGAAGCCTTGATGGCCCTGAAATTTTCGACCAGCGACGACAAATCGCTCGCCTTCAGCACTTTTTTCAACTTCAACAATCTTTGCATACCCTAAAAATAGACTAAATTATGGGCGATGATGAAGGAAACCCTCTTCGAAATTATTCGAAATTGCCACTTTAATATTTCCATCTATACGGCGGAAATATTCGAAAGGCGTTGCCAGGAAGAAATTATCCGCAGCGACGAGGACAAGAGTTCCTTCGTGTACCTGGAGTTTGACTTCAAGACCATCAAGGACATGCTCAAGACGGACGAGCAGAACGAAACCTTCTGGGAAATCTTCCTGGAATCCTTGACCAAGAACAGCCGTGGAAGCGACATCATCGGCTTTTTGGAGAACAACTCCGGACTGGGCATGCTACTGCTGGACTCCAAGCTCGAAGGCTGGAACCGTGTCCGGGGCCGTATCGAGCAGATTGCCCAAAGGCGCGAATTCGGTGCAATCTCTGTTATCCTCCCCCACGCCGTGCGGCCCATCGTCTACCCGGCCTGTATCCAGGACGAGAACGTGACGACCGCCAAGACGGGAACCTAAGATGAAAGTCCTGGTCATAGGCTCCGTCTACCCGAGATTCCACGAAGACGCCGAAGTCCCCTGGCTGCGCACCTCCATCGCCCACCTGAAAAAAGCGGGAATCCAGGTGCAAGTCCTTGCTCCGGCATACAAGGGCCTTAAATCCCACGAAATCGACGGCGTCAAGGTGAACCGTTTCCGCTATGCGCCCGCAAGCCTGGAAATGCTCACCCACGAAGAAGGTGCACCGAGCAAGATGGCAAGCAGGCCCTGGCTGCAGCTCCTGGCCATCCCCTACATCATCAGCGGTTTTTTCAAGTGCATTGGCATCTGCCGCAAATGGCGGCCCGATATTATCCACGCCCACTGGCCATTCCCCCACGCCTACATCGCTCTTGGGGCCGCCAAGCTTTTCCGTATTCCGCTGGTCTTGAACTTCCACGGTGCAGAGCTCCTGCTTATCCGCAAAAAGAAATGGGTTCGTCCGTTGCTGAAATTCGCCATCGGGCAAGCTCAAGCCGTTTTCGCCAACTCCAGCTTTACCGCAGGCAGAATCAAGGCTATCCGCGACGTGAATGTGGAGTGGAGTCCCTACGGAACGACGCTCGAAACAAAAACTACCCCTTCCAGCGGGGATACCCCGCAACGCCCCGGCAAGTTCAAGATCCTGTTCGTCGGGCGACACATCGAGCGCAAGGGCATCCGCTACCTTATCGAGGCGGCAAAATATCTGCCTAAAGACCAGTTCGAAATCCGCATCGTCGGCGTGGGCGACCTGACCGAAGAACTGAAAAAACAAGCGGCCGGCATGACACCGGAATCTGCAGAAATCATTTTCACCGGCAAGCTCTCGCCGGAGGCTCTCGCAGGTGAGTACCGCACAGCCAATGTCTTTACGCTCCCCGCCATCGTCGACAGCAAGGGCGACACCGAAGGCCTGGGCGTGGTGCTCATCGAAGCCATGGAGCTTGGGCTCCCTGTGGTCGCAAGTAACGTCGGTGGAATCCCCGACGTGGTCGTAGACGGCGTCTCGGGCATCCTGGTCCCTGAAAAGGACCCGGAAGCCCTTGCAAACGCCTTCAAGAAGCTGGCCTCGGACGCCGGACTCGTAAAGGACTTACTCGCCGGCGCCCAAAAGCACATTGCCGCATGCTTCAGCTGGGACAAGATTATTGAACGTCAAGTCCAAGCCTACAACAAGTGCCTAAAGAAATAGACGCCGAGGCGCCTATCGGAATTATGCGACCCTAGTAACACCCGGGCCAGTTATCGTACTGTGACCATTTTTTCCGGGGATGTGCTCCACCTTAATATTTTGACTGATGCTGTTCACAACAGATTCAACATGCGTAATGACCCCGAGCATCTTGCCTTGTCGCTGCTGGCTCTTGAGGCAGTTCATGACGTCTTCAAGGGTTGTTTCGTCCAAAGTGCCAAAACCCTCGTCCATGAACAGCGATTCCACGCGCACGTTACGGCTTGCAAAATCGGCGATTCCAAGGGCGAGCGAAAGGCTCACCAGGAACTTTTCACCTCCGGAAAGGTTTGACGTCCTGCGATCAACATCAAATTCTGCATCGTTTACCTTGAAGCCCAGGTCGCCATCAGACACTAACCGGAAGCGATCCTTGACCATTTGCAAATGCCTGTTAGCAAGCTTAAGCAGAGACTTGAAGGTAAGCCCCTGCACGAAGGTGGCAAAATCGTCACCATTCTGCACCCCGAACCAGTGACCCATCATTTCCCAACGATTGAACTCGGCTGTTTTCTCATCAAGGTCCTTCTGGAGTTCCTGCAATCGAGCCACATTCCTCTTGTAGCTTTCTACACGGGTACGGGCAGCACCTGTTCTCTGCAGCAATTCGCCGAGATCCCTTTCTACGGCAGCCTTCCCTTCAAGAAGGGACTGCAGGGGGGTATCGTCGGAGCGTTCCGCCGTCAACTTTTCAAGCGTTTCAGTGGCGGCCTGCTTCTTGCCGTTTGCAGACACGATGGCGCTGTCAATACGCTGCTTTTCAGCCTGCAACTTCGTAAATTCGGCTTCCTGCATTGATGCAGCCAGGAATGCGGCTTCATCGGCAAAGCCATTCGCCTCAATGGCGTTCTTGAAATTTGCAGATGCTGATTTAATTTCGGCAGAAATCTTTTCTAGGGAATCCTTGAGCGACTTGATTTTCGTGTTCAGATTATTATTCTCTCTCTCAGCTTCACGGAAGGCCTCGTCGGCTACATTGTATGCGGCCACGGCGCTGTCCTTGCGATCATTAGCTTCTTTTGACACTGCCTCCACATCCTTGTCGCCAAACTTCTCGGTGCGGGTCTTACGCAACGCATCTAAACTGCGGACGGCATCATCGAATGCTGCCGTTTCAGTCGCGAGGGAATCCTTTTCCTTCTGCACCGTTTCGTCATAGAGACTCTCATTATTGCGGGCAAGAGAAAGTAGTCTTGAAAGTTCTTCAAGCTGTGCCTTGCCTGCTTCATAATTCTGCAGTCGCATTTTTAGGCCGGCGAGAACACCATCTACATTTTCAACATCAAATTCCGTCCAGGGCTTTAGCAGCGTGGCAATTGCGTCAATTGCCTCGACCTTCTTGTGAGTCAGAGAATCAATATTCTCAACAGCCGCATTCTCGGCCGTTTTTGCACGGTCAATGTCAAGCGCACAACGGCCAAGTCTCGTATCCGCGTTCTGCATCTCGGCATTTAGTTTACGGATTCTTTCCGCAGTATCGCCCACGTCAGATTCATCAGCAAGATTATTCTCTACATGGCTACAAGCAGGGTGATCCTTAGAACCGCAAACCGGGCAGGCCTCCCCTTCAGCAAGGTGCTTCTGGATCACGTTGGCCAGCACAAGGACTTCATTTTGGAACAGTTCATTCTGCTGTTCAAGCAGCCTCTGCTTGTTCGCCTGCTCAGTTTTAAGATTTTCCTCTGCCCTTGCGTAAGACTTGCTCGCCGCAATTTTCGCATTTTCTTCGCTGGCGATATCCTTGTCAAACCCGCGGATGTTCGCAACAAGCGCCTCGCTCTGCGGGATGATTCCCGTAAGTTCGGCATCCTTTACCTTTGCATCTTGCGCTTGCTTGAGAGAATCGATTCGCGGCTCTAGCGACTTGATCTTCTCTTTTACCTTTTCTAGGTCATCTGCAGCCTTCGCAAGAGACTTTTCTGCTCTAAGCTTGCGGGTTTCGGCTTCAGACTTTACGTTTTCCGCATTTTTCACATTCTGGTCAAGCCTACGAATTTCATTCCATAGAGCTATGTTTTCAGCAATGTACTGTTCCGCCTCGGTTCTAGCCTTTTCGGCAAGAACTTTCGCTTCTTTTGACTTGCTCAACTTATCCGTGGCATCGGGAAGCAAACCGTTCAGCCTATCAAATTCAGACCTATCGTTGGATTCGCGCTTACGAAGACTCTGCAATTCCGTATGAATTGTAGCGCACTCCTTAGCTTTTTCGGCATTTGCAAGGCGAACCTCGCTTTCGGCAAATTCGGTTTTTGCTTGGGTTGCTTGGGCGAGTTCATTTTCCGCCTTTTGCAAACTCTTGGAGCAGGCGTCCATTGAATTACGCCAGGCAATCTTGGCTTCAAATTCAACCTTTTGCGCCGTAAGAAACTTTTCCTTTTCAGCGGACTCTGCAAGCAAAGCTTCATCGCGGGCAAACTCTTCGGCATTGGGCATGTTATCCCTGTGCGTATTTAAAGCCGTCAAAGCTAAATTCCTTGCATCACGAGCTTCAGACCTGTGATCACCCACCTTTTTCCCAATACGGCGATACCGTTCGGTTCCACTCATTTTTTCAAGGATCTCGGCGCGTTCCCTTTCGGTACTAGTGAGAAACTTGCTGAATTCGCCCTGCGCCAGCATAATAGAACGGCAGAATTGCGGATAGTCCAATTGGATGATTTCAACATTCGCTTCACCCAGTTCACCCTTAGCTCCCGTATTTCCTGAAAACAGAGGATCTTCTGGGCGATCTATGCACCAAACTTTTCCCTGTGCACCTTGCAAATCTGCGCCAGGTCTGCCATTGGCACGGTGTTGTCTCCATTCCGATACAAACGTACCCTTGGGGCAGCTGTATGTAATGCGGGCATAGCAGCGGCCTTTGTCTGAGGTCATTACCGCATTACCATTATTTCCAAAGCCAACCTTTGCCTGGCGTGGGGTACGACCATAGATACCCAAAGTAATCGCATCAAAGATGCTTGATTTGCCCACACCAATTTCCCCACTGATTACAAATAGTCCATGATCCCGTTCACTATAGGACGGATCTGTAAAATCTATGCACCACTCGCCAGCAAGGCTATTGATATTTTCGAATTCAACCTTCAAAATCTTCATATTTATGCCCCCTCGCCGTTTTCGTTCTTGACTTCTTCGACAACCTTCATAAAGAGCGGCAGATAGTCGTTGTAATCCTTATTAATACTGTCATTTATTTCTTTGACCCCCGCCTTGCTCATTAGCAGAAGCTTGAAGATGTCCTCATCGCGCAACACGTCAACGGACTCAAGGGTGTCATCAGAGAAGCTGTCGGCGGTAAGCGCCTCGGAGCGGTTCGCCTTCTTGCTCACGACCTCAAACGGGGCACCTTCCAGTACAGGAGCGAGAATCTCATTGATGTTGACGCCTGGCGTATAGTCAAATTCAACTTCAACCTTCAAACGATCATCTGCGGGCGTGCTTTTCAGCTGATTCAGCTGCATGACGATGTTCTCGATTATTCCCGATACGCGAAGGAACTTAAAGTACTGCGGAGTCTCCACCTTATGCACGTCAGGCACTTGCCCCTTCTGCAGATCTACCGTCAAGATATGGTGTGGCCTTTCTGCCTCGTCAAAACCGAGTACAAACGGCGAACCGGAATAACGCACCTTTGGATTACACGCCACAGTGGTGGTGTAGTGGATATGCCCAAGGGCCACGTAGTCAAAGCCTTCGGGGAAAACAGAGACCGGAATAGTCCCCAGGTTACCCACAATATCGCGCATGCCATGTCCCTTGGCATCCTTGCCCTCATCATTTTCAGGGCGTCCTTCTAGCTTGGAGGCGTATAAATGCCCAGTTGCCACGATTGGGATGTTCCGCCCGGCACGTAGCGCCTCGGCAGCATCGTAAACAGCGCTATAAAGCCTACCATATGTGCTCTGGCCAAAATTCTCCGTTCCCTCGGCAGACATGAAACGACCAAGTTCTATTTCGCGCACGTAGGGCACGGCAGCGCTGATACCGATGACATTGCCAGAACCATCAGTCAGTTCCTTCACCAGTTCCTCTACAGGGCGTTCCCCCAAGGCACCCACCATCTGGATATTGAGGGCATCAAGCAGGTCGCGGGGGGCGTCCAGAAGGGCTCCAGAATCGTGATTTCCACCAATCAGCACGATATTCTTACAGCCTGTCCCCAGAAGCGACGCCAAAAAACGGAAATACTGACGGCGGGCAGCCACCGGCGGATTTGCCGTATCGAAAATATCGCCCGAAACCACAAGGCATTCCGCACCGAATTCAACAATGCGGTCCTTAAGCCATTCAAGGAACTGCTCTGTTTCCTCTTGCCGGTCGATGTCGTGCATCGAGTTGCCCAAATGCCAGTCGGCAGTATGTATAAATTTCATATTTCTCCTCTATCTACAGGAACAGGGCCAAAACGGCCCATCTGCAAATATAGTATCGCCATAATGGCACAAAATGTCAAATGGAAGTCGAAATTTATTTCAGGAACAGCGAAAGTTTGCTGAAATCAAGAATCGTGATAAACACGAAAAAGCTGATAAAGAAGGCCGCAGCCACATTCTGGATAACACTCTGGGTCTTGGTAGAAAGGGGCTTGCCCCTAAGCTTTTCAATCCCCAGGAACATCAGGAGTCCCCCATCGGTAATGGCCAGCGGCAACAGGTTCATTACGCCCAGGTTAATACTGATCAACGCCAAAAGCATCAAAAAGTCCTGGAAACCGCTCATCCACACGTTACCCATCACAGCCACAATCGAAACCGGTCCCGAGAAGGCATCCACCTTGACCTGTCCCTGGAACATGCGCTTGAAATAGCGGAAAATGCTGGTGGTCATTTTCCAGCTGGTAGAGCAAGTCTTGGTAAAGGCCTCAATAGGCCCGCGGCGTACCGTCTTGGTTTCGCGGAAAAGCACGTAACCCATCTGGATCCCTACCATGTAACGCTCATACTCCTCGTTATAGGCAGGCGTAAGCGCCTTGGTAAGGGTATCGCCTCCACGAATGACAGTCACGTTCACAGTTTCACCCTTGCTCCCGTCAATAATGCGTACCACCTCTTCGTAGCGGGAAATATGTTCCCCATTTATTTCGAAGATGGTATCGCCCTGGACAATGCCAGCCTTAGCCGCTGCAGACCCCTCTACCGGCGGGAGTCGCACAATAACCCGGTTCCTGGGGTAAATTCCGATATCGCCAATACCCATCTTGATAGGCTTGCCCGTAGAATCCTGTGCCGGAATCACCAGCTCCTGCGGCACCACTGTAATGTTCATGGGCAAGCCGCCACGATGGACTTCCAGCACTACCTCTGCACCAAGGCTCACGCCGATCTTTTCACGGAAATCGTCCCAGCCCTGAGTCGGTTCATCGTTCATGGCGGTAATGGTATCGCCCGGCATGATTCCCGCAATTTCCGCAGAAGAATCATCCGCCACAAAGCCCACAATCAAGTTCTTGCTATCCGGTTCCTGCACGCCCACCATGTAAAGGATCATCAGGAGCACAAAGGCAAACACGATGTTAATAAAGGGGCCCGCAAAGGCGATGGCAGCACGAGCGCCCACGGACTTCGCCACGAAATCACGCTCGTCAGGAACCTGGCCATCTTTCATCTTGTCCGGGTTCTCCCCCGCCATGGCCACGTAGCCGCCAAAAGGTATAGCCGAAATACAGTATTCCGTTTCGCCATGGCGGAACTTGATAAGCTTTTTACCAAAACCGATGCTAAAAGTGTTCACCTTGACGTTGTTCCACTTGGCCACCAAAAAATGGCCAAGCTCGTGGATAGTCACCAAAAAGCTCAGCCCGATAAGGCCTAGCACGAACATCAAGATATTTTCAAGAAGATTTTCCATTCAAAAGACAATGTAGAAAAAAGAGATGGCAGTTCCGGGCTTGACCCGGAACCGCCACGACAATCACACAAACATTATTCGCTCTAGCGCAGCCTGTGACCCTTCAGGTCAAAGCGCTTGCCGTTCTTTTCCACATAGAGCATCTGGTCGGCAAAACGCAGGCGTGGTGCTGGCGTTCCGTTTCCTCCACGCACAACGGACGGGCCAATCGCCTCGGGGGCTTCGTCTCCCTTCGGTTCCCAAGAAATGCCATCGGCAGCAAAGCTCGGAGCATTCCCGTTATGCAGGGCCTCAATGGCTCCAGCCAAGTAGGCAAAAGGAGCATTCCAGTTGATAGCCACCTCGTTGGTCGCATAGCTACAGCGGTTGTCGATGTAAGAAGTTGCAGGCAGTCCAGTCCTGTACTCCTGACAAGACCAAGATTCAGTGCCAATATCATCTCCGCCCGGCTGGGGTCCGCCCACCAACATGCCCGGAATCGGCTCATCAATCCTGTCGGCAGTACTGGGACGGTGGTGAGGCAATTTCGGATACTTTGTACCATAGCCCGTCAAGAAGGACATATTGAGAGGATTCTTGCCCAACAGGTAATCCAGAACCTTCACGGCCGTCTCATAGTACTTCTTTTCGCCAGTCAGGTAATAGGCATGCAGCAGCCATACGCCCTGGTTAGCGGCAACGGCATTGGAGCCCCATACAAAGTCACCCTTGGCCATGACCACGCCAAATCCCGTAGTGGCCCTCGTCACGAAACCGTCCGCCACCTTGATCAAGCTGTCCTTTGCGGCCTGGGCGTCGTTACCGAATTCCTTCGCATGTGTGGCCATGCCGTAGGTAGCAAGGCCCGAGACATCGCCCCAGTTTGGAACATTCACGGAAGCACCGCTGGTCTTATAAGAGGCATCGCCGGTGGTGATAAAGAGTTCCGTACCGGCAAACTGCATCTCGTCACCAAGGCTTCCATCGCCGTACTCGCCGGTACCGACATCCGACGGGTTCTTGAACGCCTTTTTCGGATTGGCCTCGCCCCAGGCATAAGCCTTCTTGGCGGCCTCGAGACACTTGGCCGCATAGCTCTCGTCAAAGGGCCTGTAGACACGGGCAGCAACGGCCATCACTGCGGCAAAATCGAGGGCGGAAGCCGTACCCTTTCCAATAGCATACAAGGTCTCCCTATCACCCACAGGCATAATGTCGCCCGGGAACCCGAGGGTGGTAAGTTTGTGGTACACGCCACCGTCAGAGGCCTGCATGGTCAGCATCCAGTCCAGATTCCACTTGATTTCGGCAAGCAAGTCCGGAAGCGATCCGTCCGCCGGAATATTCCACTTGAGGGTCTTGAAGTAATCGGGGAAATGCTCGTAAAGCGAAAGGAGCGTGTAGGTGGTAATGCCGGAGTTCACGATATAGCGGCCATAGTCACCGGCATCATACCAGCCCTTCGTAGAATTGATCGTCCCCGTCTCACCGGTAGAGCTGTGAAGTTCCGCCGTACCGTCGGCACGGCCCGCTGGGCGTTTCCACTGACCGGCATAAGTCTCTTCCAGAGCCAGGGAGGCACGCTGGTAATAATACCACTTGAGAGAAGCCTTGACTACATCTACAAAGGGAACATTAGACACCTTCAGGTCAGAGCGAAGCACCTGCCCGCCCACCTTAATGGAATACGTACCCGGAGTTTTCAGGTCCGAAAAATTCACCAGCATCACGTTGTCACCGCTAGGTGCCCAGAAGGACTGTTCGCCGGGAGTCACCGTCAAAACAGTCTTCCCGCTAGCATCGACAATTTCCACATTGCCGGAACCTTCTACCAAGGCAAATTCCTTGGCATCGTCAGTACGATAACCGACCTGGTTAATATAGGCTGTTGCCGCGCTAGATACGGTCGCAAACGAAAAGACCGAAAGGGCAACGAGGGGTAAGTGCTGTTTAATGCCGAACTGTACCATAGGGCAACTCCTTTTTTCTCTAATATACCTTCAAAAAAGGAGAAAACGCCCTTCAGCAACAGCAATTCTGGACACAACTGTACCCATTGTGCCAATTTTCTTTGTTTTTGTCCCTTATTATAACGCCACGCTTACTTGCGAAAAGCTTACTTGATAAGCGCTGCGGTCAGCTTGCGGGCTTCGGCATCGGCATCGAGAACCTGGTCCAAAGTCAAATGACCAGTCACCGTCGGAGCACCCTTCATGATAGTTTCCACATGCTTCGGGATATCGGTGAACTTCAAGTTACCCTTGAGGAATGCGTCCACCAGAACCTCGTTGGCCGCGTTCATCATGGCAGGAACGATACCGCCGCGACGCCCGGCTTCAAAAGCCAAGGCAAGGCAGCGGAACTTGTTGAAATCCGGCTCAAAGAAGGTGAGCTTTGCCAAGGTGGGCAGATCCAGACGCTTGGTCTCGAGAGGCAGGCGGTCGGGCCAGGTAAGGGCCACCTGGATCGGGATACGCATATCGGGCGCACCCAGCTGGGCCATGAGGGAACCATCTCTAAACTGAACCAGTGAATGCACCATGGACTGCGGATGCACCACTACCTTGATCTGCTCATAGGGAATATGGA
>JAEEGL017130514.1_pt1 | contig 13612 bp, 12 predicted proteins | sample 9134231 | NCBI WGS metagenome assembly JAEEGL01 (sample SAMN16246548, study PRJNA631951) | gut metagenome | biome: gut microbiome; feature: rumen; material: fiber-attached | host: Bos | place: Iran: Karaj | collected 2018-10
ATCCGCAAGCAGCAGACCGCCCGTCTGGTGTTCACCTCCAAGACCGGCTTCGGCATCAAGGCCACCGTCGTGGACCTCGGCAACCGTTTCCGCCTCATCGCCCAGGATGTGGAGTGCATCGAGCCCAAGCCGATGCCGCACCTCCCGGTCGCCTCGGCCCTTTGGGTGCCCCAGCCGACCTTCGAGATCGGCGCAGGCGCCTGGATCCTCGCCGGCGGCACGCACCACTCCGCCTTCAGTTATGACATCGACGCCGAGTACTGGGACGATTTCGCCGAGATGACCGGCATCGAGTTCGTCCACATCAGCAAGGACACCACCATCGAAGGCTTCAAGAAGGAACTCCGCACCAACGAGGTGTACTACATGCTCAACAAAGCCCTGAAGTAGTATGGACGCAAGAAGAACCATCGAATCCGGAAAAGCCGTCCTCGGCATCGAGTTCGGTTCCACCCGCATCAAGGCGGTGCTGGTGGACGAGGATCACGTTCCCATCGCACAGGGCAGCCACGAGTGGGAGAACCAGCTCGTGGACGGCCTCTGGACCTACTCCAACGAAACCATCTGGTTCGGCCTGCAGGACTGCTACGCGGACCTTCGCAACGATGTCCGCAAGCGCTATGACGTAGAGATCGAGCACCTGGCAGCCATAGGCATCAGCGCAATGATGCACGGTTACATGCCCTTCGACGAAGGTGGACACCTGATGGTCCCCTTCCGTACATGGCGCAACACCAACACCGGCGAGGCCGCCGCTGCCCTCTCGAAACTGTTCGTGTACAACATCCCGCTTCGATGGAGCATCTCCCACCTTTACCAGGCCATCCTGAACAAGGAGGAGCACGTCCCGCAGATTGCCTACTTCACCACCCTGGCCGGCTACATCCACTGGAAACTCACCGGCGAGAAGGTGCTGGGCGTCGGAGACGCATCGGGAATGATTCCCGTGGATCCCGAAACCGGGAACTACAGGGCGGACATGATCGATAAATTCGACAACCTCGTCGCTCCCTACGGATTCTCCTGGAAACTCGGCGACATACTGCCGAAGGTGCTGCCTGCCGGCGCGCCGGCAGGCGTGCTGACCGAGAACGGCGCGAAGCGTCTCGACGTCTCGGGTCACCTCCAGGCCGGCGTGCCGCTGTGCCCTCCGGAAGGAGACGCAGGCACGGGCATGGTCGCGACCAACGCCGTCAGGCCGCGCACCGGAAACGTTTCGGCCGGCACCTCCTCCTTCTCGATGATAGTCCTGGAGAAGGAACTGTCCAAGCCGAACGAGATGATCGACATGGTCACCACTCCGGACGGCAATCTCGTCGCCATGGTCCACTGCAACAACTGCACGTCCGACCTCAACGGCTGGGTAGGCCTGTTCAAGGAGTATGAGGAGCTGATGGGTGTTCCCGTCGACATGGGCAGGATCTTCCAGCGCCTGTTCGACGCCGCCGACAAGGGCGACCCGGACTGCGGCGGCCTGATCTCCTACAACTACATCTCCGGAGAGCCCGTGACGGGCTTCGCCGAAGGCCGTCCGCTCTTCGTCCGCTCCGCGACCGACAGCTTCAACCTGTCCAACTTCATGCGCTCGATCCTGTACGCCACAGTCGGCGTGCTCAAGATAGGCAATGATGTCCTCCTCAAGGAGGAGAAGGTCAAGGTGGACCGCATTACCGGTCACGGCGGACTGTTCAAGGTCAAGGGTGTGGGACAGCGCATCCTCGCCGCCGCCCTCGACTCCCCCATCTCCGTAATGGAGACGGCTGGTGAAGGCGGCGCCTGGGGCATCGCCATCCTCGCGTCCTACCTGGTGAACAACCCCGGCAAGGCATCCCTCCCCGACTTCCTAGACAAAATGGTCTTCGCCGGCAACACCGGCACGGAGATCGCCCCCAGCCCGGAGGACGTCGCCGGCTTCGAGGCCTGGCTCGAGAACTACAAGGCCTGCCTCGCCGTCGAGCGCGCCGCCGTCAAGGCCAAGAAGTAGCTGCATCCCGACAATTATCGACTACTCCCTGTCTCGTTTTGAGGCGGGGAGTTTTTTTGTTTTTCCGTATTTGTTATATATTTGCAGAAAAGTTATACAAATGGAAGGAACAAGAACAGTACAGACCGCATTCCGCTTCAGTCCCGAGCTTGTCAGACGTCTGAAGATACGCGCACGGCTTGAGCGGAAAAGCGTCAATGCCTATGTCGAAGAGGCCGTGCAGAAGGCTCTGGATAGCGGAGAAGACAAATACGCCCGCCTGGAAGCAGAACTCAAGGATATAAAAGTCCCGAGGGAGATCTTGCCTGAGATCCAGGCTCTGTCTTCCTTCAAGGTCGAATTCACTGACGAAGAGCTGGCGGCGGACGATAGGCTCGCTTATATCCTCGGGAAATGAAGATCTTCCTTGACACCAACGTTCTCCTCGACCTTGTCCTGGACAGGGACGGAGCCAATGACGCCCGACGCATCATCAGCATCGGTCACAAAGACGAATGGACCAGACTCTATGTCTCCTTTCTCACCATGGCGAATATTGCCTATGTCCTACGCAAAAGACCGATGGACGAAGTCAAGGCCTGCCTGTCCAAACTGTATAAGTTCTGTGAAGTCCTTCCAATGAACGACTCCCAGCTGATGACAGCAATAAGGAATTGCAGCAGTCCCGACTTTGAAGACTCCCTTCAGATCATGTGCGCCGAAGAAAAGCTCTGCGATGTGATTGTCACTGACAACACAGCGCATTTCCGGGATTTCACCGACATCCCGGTCCTCACTCCCTCCGACTTCCTCGCACAATGTCAATGATCCCGTTTCTGGATGAGAATGGGTCAGAATCCGAAGTAATACTTGGCGTTGTTGTAACTGATGTCCTTCACCATCTGATGGATGAAGGGCATTTCTGATTTCGGGAGCTTGCCGTCGGCGAGGTCGCGGCCGAGGACGTCGCAGAGGATCCTGCGGAAGTACTCGTGGCGCGGGTAGCTGATGAAGCTGCGCGAGTCGGTGAGCATACCGACGAAGCGGCTCAGCAGCCCCAGGGCGCTGAGCGCGTTCAACTGCTTGCGCATTCCGTCCTCCTGGTCGAGGAACCACCAGGCTGAGCCTAGTTGCATCTTGCCGGGGAAAGTACCGTCGTTGAAGGTGTAGGCCATCACGGCGAGCAATTCGTTGTCCTTGGGATTCAAACAATAGAGGATGGTCTTGGCGAGTTTATCCTCCGCGGCGAGACGGCTGAAGAACCTGTGGCCTGCGGCGGCGAGGGGCAGGTCGTGGATGGCGTCGAAACCGGTGTCGGGGCCGAGGAGCTTGAACATCTTCTCGTTGTTGTTGCGTATGGCGCCGACGTGGTACTGCTGCGCCCAGCCTGCCTCGGCGTCCATTACTGCCATATCGTGCAGGAATGCTCCCCTGAACGCTTCCAATTCGTCGGAATCCAAGGTCCCTCCCATGATCGCCTTGTTGAAAATGTACTCTATGTCCAATTCCGTGAAGCCGTCGCAATGATAGAACGTATCCATCCCGTGATCGGAGAGTCTGCAGCCAATGGAGGCGAAGAAATCGTGACGCTTCTGAAGGGCATCCAGGAGGTCGCCGTATGAACCGATAGCGACGTCCGCCGCTTCACCGAGCTTGTCCAGATAGTCCCTGTAGGTCTTATGGTTTTCTATAGCCATAGCCTTGTCGGGACGCCATGCCGGGAGGACCTTCGTTCCGAACGGATGCCCGGCAATCATCCTGTGCCAGCGCAGGTCATCCGCAGGGTCGTCGGTGGTACAGACCACCTCGACCCCGAATTTGCGGATGAGCGCCTGGCCGCGGAATTCTTCCGTGGCGAGCTTTGCATTGCATTCTTCGAAGATTTCACGAGCCGTTTCAGGCTTTAGGACCTTTTCGATGCCGAACACACGGCTCAATTCGAGATGGGACCAATGATAGAGCGGATTGCGCATAGCGTACGGCATTGTCTCCGCCCATTTTTCGAACTTCTCCCAAGGAGACGTGTCGCCGGTGATATACTCTTCCGGAACGCCGTTGCCGCGCATCGCGCGCCATTTGTAGTGGTCCCCGCCCAGCCACAGCTGGGTGATGTCGCGGAACTGTATGTTCTCAGCTATCTCCTGCGGGGAGAGGTGGCAGTGGTAGTCGATGATGGGCAGGCCTTCGGCGCTGTCGTGATACAGTTCTCTCGCATATTCGTTGGAGAGCATGAAGTCTTCGTGGATGAAAGCCATGGTTTATTCTGTTACGATAGGTTTGTATTTGGGTACGAGCGACTTCATCACGGTCCAGGCGATCAGGTAGGCCACACCGCAGAAGCAGAATACGATGAAATAGCCGGCAGGCTTTCCCTCGAAGCCAAGGAAACGGAACGCGGAACCCGCGTTCTCGGCATAGGTGAAGAGATTGCCCGCGACTTTCTGGATGATCATCGAGCCGACACCGCCGGCCATCGTGCCGATGCCGGTGATGCTGGCGATGGTGCTCTTCGGGAACATGTCACCGATGGTGGAGAAAAGGTTCGCGGACCAGGCCTGGTGCCCGGCGGCGGCAAGTCCTATCAGGATTGCCGGCCACCATGGGGTGTTGAAGTGAAGGCCAAGCGGCTGCGCGAACAATGCAGCGATGGGGAAGAAGGCGAAGATGAGCATCGCGAGCATGCGCCCGTTATACGGGTGCATGCCCTTCTTTTCCACAAACAGTTTGGGCAGATAGCCTCCGATGATCGACACCACGGTCACTATGGCGTAGAGGGTGAAGATAAGTCCCTGGCCCAGAGGGGAAGAAGCCGGGGCGTTGAACTGGTCGTGGAAGTACGCCGGGGCCCAGAACAGGAAGAACCACCATACGCCGTCAGTGAAGAACTTGCCGGCGATGAACTGCCACGTCTGCTTGAAGGTGAAGCACTTGAGGAAAGGGATGGACTTCTCTTCGGATGTCTTCGAAACCTCCGTGCCGGCGTCATCCTGATGGATATACTCAAGTTCTGCCCCGTTGACGTGGCTGCTCTTCTCGGGCTTGTCATACATGAACGCCCAGAAGAACATCCAGATGAAGCCCAGGGCGCCGATGATGATGAAGGCCATCTCCCAGCCGAGGGACTTGGCGAGCGGCGGGATGCAGAGCGGAGCCGCGAGTGCGCCGACCGAGGCGCCGGCATTGAAGATGGAGGTCGCGAAAGCGCGGTCCTTCTTCGGGAAATACTCAGCCGTTACCTTGATGGCCGCAGGGAAATTGCCCGACTCTCCGAGCGCAAGGATGCCGCGGCAGAGCATGAACAGGTAGACCGAGGTGGTGGAGATGGCCAGGGCGACGTTGCTGCCGGCCTCGACGGCCTTGAGCGCAGCGGCGTTCGGCACGCCGTCCACCAGGCCGGCCGTAGCCCAGCCGCAGGCTGCGTGCAGGCACGCGCCGGCCGACCATACGCCTATGGCGATGAGATATCCCTTCTTCGTGCCCATCCAGTCCACGAACTTGCCGGCGAAAAGACACGCAACGGCGTAGAAGATGGAGAAGAAGGACGTGATGGTGCCGTAATTGGCGTCGGTCCAATGGAACTGCGGGGCGATGAACTCCTTGTAAGTCAACGAAAGCACCTGGCGGTCAAGATAGTTGACCGTGGTCGCCACGAAGAGCAGCGAGCACAGCCACCAGCGCCAGTTGGTCATCAGTTTCTGTTGTGTGGTCATATCCGTTTATTTTACTTCCTTGACAATGGCGAGTGCGTCGCGGCAGAGTGTGGAGATCCTCTCCCACTCCCCTGCGGCGATGGCATCCTTCGGGAAAAGGTTGGAGCCCATGCCGACGCAGGTCACTCCGGCCCTGAACCAGGCTTCAAGGTTCTCACGGGTTGGCTTGACGCCTCCGGTTACCATCAGCTGGCTCCAGGGCATAGGTGCCTTGAGGGCCTTCACGAAGGCCGGTCCGAGCACGTCGCCCGGGAACACCTTGCAGATGTCGCAGCCGGCCTCCTGAGCCATCCCGACCTCGGTAACGCTGCCGCAACCGGGCATATAAGGGATGAGCCTGCGGTTGCAGACCGGCGCGACAGCGGGGTTGAACAAAGGCCCGACGATGAAATTGGCGCCGAGTTGGATATACATCGCTGCCGTGGCAGGATCGACGACGGAACCTACGCCCAGGATCATTCCGGGCAGTTCCGCCTCGGCATACTTGACGAGTACGCTGAACACTCCCTGGGCGAAATCGCCACGGTTGGTATATTCGAACACGCGAATGCCGCCGTCGTAGCAGGCTTTGAGGACCTGCTTGGCAACCGCGGGGTCCGGATGGTAGAAGACGGGGACGATGCCCGCTTCCCTCATGGTCATAAGAACCTGTAGTTTACTGTACTGTGCCATTTCTATAGAATCTTGTACATTATGCATTGTATGTCGAGGAGACTGTATCGCCGCCGTGGCCTGTCCAGTTGGTGTGGAAGAACTCTCCGCGGGGACGGTCGGTACGCTCGTAGGTATGGGCTCCGAAGAAGTCGCGCTGCGCCTGCAGCAGATTGGCCGGCAGGCGCTTGCAGCGATAGCCGTCGTAATACTGCAGGCCTGCGGTCATGCAGGGCGCGGGAACGCCGTTCTGCATCGCGGTGCAGAGGACGTTGCGCCAGCCCTGCTGGGCATCGGCAAGCTTGCCGCTGAAATATGGGTCGAGCAGGATGTTGGCAATCTCCGGATCCTTGTCGAACGCCTCCTTGATCTTGCCGAGGAATACGCTGCGGATGATGCAACCGCCGCGCCACATCAGCGCGATGCCGCCATAGTTGAGGTTCCATCCGTACTCCCTGGCGGCGGCGCGCATCAGCGCGTAGCCCTGCGCGTAGGAGACTACCTTGGCGGCGAAGAGGGCGCGGCGCAGGTCCTCGAGGAAGGCCTTGCGGTCTCCCGTGAACTTCACGGGAGCAGGGCCTTCGAGGACCGCCGAGGCCGCGACCCTCTCCTCCTTCTGTGCGGAGAGGCAGCGGGCGAATACAGACTCGCCGATCAGGGTAAGCGGCACGCCCTGGTCCAGTGCGGAGATGGCCGTCCATTTGCCGGTACCCTTCTGGCCGGCGGTATCGAGGATGTAGTCCAGCACATAGCGGTCGTCCTCGTCCTTCTTGGCCAGGATATCGCGGGTAATCTCGATCAGGTACGAATCAAGGTCTCCCCTGTTCCACTCGGCGAAGGTCTCATGCATCTCCTCGTTGCTCATTCCGAGTATGTCCTTCATTATCTGGTAGCACTCGCAGATGAGCTGTATGTCACCGTATTCTATGCCGTTGTGGACCATCTTGACGAAGTGGCCGGCACCGCCTTCGCCCACCCAGTCGCAGCACGGCGAGCCGCCCTCGACCTTGGCGCAGATGCTCTGGAAGATCGGCTTGACGTACGGCCATGCGGCCGGCGACCCGCCGGGCATCATCGAGGGGCCCTTCAGGGCTCCCTCCTCGCCGCCGGACACGCCGGTGCCGATGTAGAGGAGACCCTTGCTCTCGACATACGCCGTACGGCGGGCGGTGTCAGGGAAATGGGTGTTGCCTCCGTCGATGATGATGTCGCCGGGCTCAAGCACCGGGATCAGCCTGTCGATGAAGGCATCGACGGCGGCCCCGGCCTTGACCATGAGGAACACCTTGCGCGGAGTGGCGAGCGAAGCCACGAAGTCCTCGAGGCTGTGCGCCCCATATATGTTGAGGCCTTTACCACGGCCTTCCAGGAACCTGTCGACTTTCTCGACGGTCCTGTTGAAAACGCTGACACGGAATCCTTTGCTCTCCATGTTCAAAACCAGGTTCTCTCCCATGACGGCGAGACCGATGAGTCCGATATCGGATAACTGCTTCATTTCTATAGAGTTTTAACTTTAAATCCTACCAGTTCGAGACGCGCGGCGAGTTCCGGGCCGCCGCCGGAGAGCGTCAGCGTGAACGCTGACGGCTCGCGCCGGACCATATAGTCGCCGCGCAGGCGCTCGAACGCGCCCAATTCAGCGCGGAGCGCATCGCTGTCCTGCCGGACATCGTAAGTGTAGAGGACTGCCTCCGTGAGGACTTCCTGCGGAGTCTTGCCGGCAGCATCGACGGTGAAGGCGAGCGGCTGCGGCGGGGCCGGGACGCCGGAGGCCGTCCAGTCCGCAAGCGGCAACCCGAGCCTTGCCGCCAGATAGCGGACGCTCATCGTGGTACCGTTGGCCTTGCCGTCGGCACTGTAGCCGGCTATATGCGGCGTGGAGATGTCCAGCAGGCCTACAAGCTCCGGATCCAGGTCCGGCTCACCCTCCCAGACATCCAGGACCGCTGCCTTCAGTCCTCCTTTCAGAAGGATGTTTTTCAGGGCGGCATTGTCCACCACAGGACCGCGGGACGAGTTGATCAGTATCTGTGAGGGGCGCATCCGTGCAAGGCGCGCAGCATCGAAAAGATGCCAGGTGGCATCTTCGCCTGCGCGCGTCAGCGGCACGTGGACGGTGACGATATCGCTCTCCGCAAGGACCGTATCGAGGTCCACGAAGGCGTCCGGACCCTCGGCGCGCTCGCGTGGAGGGTCGTTGAGGAGGACGCGCATGCCGAAGGCCCGGCCCACGTCGGCAACCTTGGAGCCGACGTTGCCGACGCCCACGACGCCCAGCGTCAGGGCGTCGAGCCTGAGGCCGTGGCGCTGCGCCAGCACTGCCAGCACCGACGAAATATACTGCTTGACCGACCAGGAATTGCATCCGGGAGCGTTGCTCCACGCAATTCCGTTGGCCTCGCACCAAGCGGTGTCTATATGGTCGTAACCTATCGTGGCCGTTGCTATCGCTTTCACCGAAGAGCCCTTAAGCAACGCCTCGTTGCAGATGGTGCGCGTACGCGTGACGAGCGCATCGGCGTCCTTCACCACCTCCGGAGTAGTCTGCGCTCCGGGAAGATAAACGACCTCGGCGAAGGGCTCGAAAGCCCCGCGCAGGAATGGTATCTTATTGTCACAGACTATCTTCATATCTCAGTTCTTGAATCTGTCGGAATGGGCCCACAGGCCCAGGGCAGGATTGGAAATGTAATAGACATCCTCACCGTCGACGATATTCCATCCGTCCTTCAGGGAGGAAACACGGTAACGTTCCATCATCTTGTCCAGCGGGGCATAGGCATAGCCGACGCCCTCTATCCCTTCGCGTGTCATGTCCGGACCGGGGCAATAGGTGATGCGGAAACGCCCCTCGGACGATCCGTGGATCAGATGCGCCGAGGCACTGAGGTTCTCCTGGAGGTCGCGGTTGACGCGCGTCGCTTCCAGCGTATGAGGCGTGCCTTTGTAGCCGTACTTGCGGATCAAGGCGTCGATGGCGGCATCCTCCCCGAACTCCCTGAGGGCAGGGGCAAGGATGATGAGCTCCGCACCGTCGGCGAGGGCCATCCTGGTGCGGTAGATGGCTTTGTTGCCGAGCCAGGTGCTCTTGAACTCCGCCGGATCCAGCCACACTATGCATTTGCGCAGCGGCTTCTCCACCATTATGAAATTGGTCTGGAGCGAGAGTTCCGAAGCAAGGCGGAAGCACTCGAAATCGTCTCCGACGAAAAGACCCTTTAGTTGCATCCGGCCGGTATCCGGTTCCTTGGCCATGACGGTCAGTATATATACTATGGGGAGATCCTGAATGAAATGCGTACGGGCATACTCCATTACATCGCGGACGGGGCTCACGGCCCGGCCCATGATGCGTTCCATCCCGTATGTCGCACCCAGGAAGTGACTCTTGTTGATGCCTTCGCTTCCGCCGACTCCAACGAAGATGTTCTTGGTATAGTTAGCCATGCCGATGACCTCGTGGGGCACGACCTGGCCTATGGAAAGGATGAGGTCGAAGGAAGGGTCCAGGAGCAATCTGTTGACCTGTGCCGGCCAGGCGTAGTCAACGCGTCCTCCGGACACTTCGCGGACATATTCGGCCGGCACTTCGCCCACGGTCACGACGTCGTGACGCCAGTCGTGGACGCGGAACTTGCTGCGGGGAACCGTACCGAACATCGTGGCAATCTGAGCGTCGGTCATCGGAGAATGCGTACCCAGGGCGGGCATGACATCGGTGAGGGCATCGTCGTAATAGTCGTTGACCATCTCCGTTATCGGACCCGCGTATGAATTGAGGCGGGTGAAATCCGGAGGCAGGGCAAGGACGCGCTTCCTGGAGCCGAGGGCACGGAATACACCGCAGAGGGCATTTCGTACCTCCTGCGCTGAAATGTCGTCATCCCTGGAACCCCTGGCGTAGTAGAGCATAGGCCTATCTCTTGACGCGGGCGTTGCCGTTCCAAACACTCCATACCTGCTCCTCATCTGCCGGCTGGGCGTAGTCGGTGAGGAAGGTGGTGGCAAGGGCACCCGTGGCCCAGCCGAACCGGATCCACTTTTCGCTCTCCCAGCCCTTCAGGATGCCGTACAGGAGACCGCCGACGAATCCGTCGCCGCCGCCGATGCGGTCGAGGACGTGAATCCTGCGGGGCTCAATGACCTGCCACTCCTCGCCGGCGAGCATTATGGCTCCCCAGTTGTGGCTGTTGGTATGGTTGACCTGGCGGAGCGTGGTTGCATAGACCTGCGCGCCGGGATACTCGGCGCGGACACGGCTTATCATCTCCTTGAACCCGTCGATCTTGGCGGCGATGTCCTTGCCGCCGGCCTCGGGGCCTTCGATGCCGAGGCACAGCTGGAAATCCTCCTCGTTTCCGATGAGGATGTCGGCAAGAGAACATATCTCCGCGAATATGTCTCGCAGTTCCTTTTCGCGGCCGATCCAGAAGGAGGCGCGGTAATTCAGGTCGAAGCTTATTCGGGTGCCGTACCTCTTCGCTGCGCGGGCAATCTCAAGGCAGAAACGCCCGGTGTCGGGGCTGAGTGCCGCGATGAGGCCGGACAGGTGCACTATCTGCACGCCCTCCTGGCCGAAGATACGGTCGAGATCGAAGTCTTTGACATTCAATGTCCTGCCGACTTCGCCGGCGCGGTCGTTCCAGACACGGGGACCGCGCGGTCCATAGCCGCTGTCAGCGACGTTGATCTGGTGCCTGTAGCCCCAGGGGCCTCCCTGGGGTACTTCGGGGCCTTCGAAGTCCATACCGCGCGAGCGGAGGTTGGACTTGATGAACGCCGCGAAGGGGCTTCCTTCCACGAAAGTGGTGAGGACCTTGACGGGCATTCCGAGGTATGATGCTATACTGGCGACGTTGGTCTCCGCGCTGGTCGCATACAGGTGCAGCACATCACTGCACTGTACCGGCTGGCCGTTTTCGGGGGTGACCCGCAATCCCATGCTGGTCGGGACGAGAAGGGCGTACCTGCAGCCCTGTCTGAGAGTCATTTCCATATATGATCCTTATCTTGAGACCCTTCCGGAGCCGTCCCCCTTCATGAGGTTTTCGACTTCCGCTACGGTCACCTGGTTGAAGTCTCCGAATATCGTATGCTTGAGGCACGAGGCAGCCACGGCGAAGTCCAGCGCCCGCTGGTCATCGCCGGGATAGGACAGAAGGCCGTAGATGAGGCCTCCCATGAAGGAGTCGCCGCCACCGACGCGGTCCACGATGTGGGTGATGTCGTAGCGTGGCGACTCGTACAGGGTCTTGCCGTCGTAAAGGACACCGCCCCAGGTGTTGTGATTGGCGTTGATGGAGCCGCGCAGCGTGATGATTACCTTACGGGCGCGCGGGAAGCGGGCCATAAGTTGCTCGGCCACGCTGCGGAAGCGACCCTGGTCGATGGCGCCGGCCGTGGAGGCGGCATCGAAGCCTTCAGGCTTGATGCCGAAAACCTTCTCGGCATCCTCTTCGTTGCCGAGGATGATGTCGCAGCCCTCCACGAGGGAGGGCATCACTTCCGAGGCGCTCCGTCCGTATTTCCAGAGATTCTTGCGGAAATTGAGGTCGCAGCTGACAGTCAGGCCGAGGCGGTTCGCAGCCCGGACAGCCTCGAGACATACATCTGCGGCGCCCTGGCTGACAGCGGGCGTAATGCCGGTCCAGTGGAACCAGTCGGCTCCGTCGAAGACCTCGTCCCAGTCGATCATCCCGGGCGCGATGGTGGCGAGGGACGAGCCGGCACGGTCGTAGACGACTTTGCTCGGCCGCGCCACGGCGCCGGTCTCAAGGAAGTAGATCCCGAGACGGTCGCCGCCGGTGATGCAATGGGAAACGCCTACGCCATAAGAGCGTAACTCCTTAAGGCAACTGCGGGCTACGTCGTTGTCTGGAAGACGTGTAACAAATTCGGTATCAATGCCGTAGTTGGCCAGCGAGACAGCGACGTTTGCCTCGCCGCCGCCGAATGTCGCATCGAACTGGCGGGCCTGCGAGAAGCGCAGGTAACCCGGCGTTGAGAGACGGAGCATAATCTCTCCGAAGGTGATTACTCTTGGCATATGAGCAAAAAGTGTTTAAACGAAACAAATTTAACGTTTTTTCCTGAAAATAGCCATTACGGTCCGGCTGAACGTACGGACTCTTTGGTATCCTGTTTTAAATTAGGTGAAAAGATATTGTAAAGTCCGAAAAAATGACTACCTTTGCCCCACTTTTGCCGTCAATGGCGAAAGTATTGATATCAGTTGTTTTATTAACTTAAATTTTTTGCAAGATGGCTGAATACCTGATGCCTGAAAGAAAGCAAGAGATTTTCGCGAAGTACGGGAAGTCCAATAAGGACACCGGCTCCCCTGAGAGTCAGGTTGCATTATTTTCCTACCGTATCGCTCACCTTACCGAGCACGTGAAGAAGAACAGGAAAGACGTTGTCACGCGTCGCGCCCTTCTCCGCCTGGTCGGCAAGAGACGTCAGATCCTGGATTACCTCCAGAAGATCGACATCGAGAGATACAGAAACATCATCAAGGAGCTTGGTCTCCGTCGATAAGGATAGGAAAAAACCGAAGGGGAAGGATTCCAATGGGGAATCCTCCCCTTTTTATTTGAAAAAACGGTTCGCGGACGGTCCGCGACCCAGCAGTAATAAAGACGTAAAGAAAACAGTAATGAACGTTATCACGAAAAAGATCGAGCTCGCGGACGGCCGCGTGATTGAGATCGAGACCGGCAAACTCGCCAAGCAGGCGGACGGTTCGGCTGTCGTGAAGATGGGAGGCACGATGATCCTCGCCACCGTCTGCGCAGCCAAGGAAGTCAAGGAGGGCACCGATTTCATGCCCCTCACGGTGGACTACCGTGAGAAGTATTTCGCCGCGGGAAGGTATCCCGGCGGCTTCATGAAACGCGAAAGCAAGCCCTCGGACTACGAGATCCTGATTGCACGCCTCGTTGACCGCCCCATCAGGCCCCTCTGGCCGGACGATTTCCACCTCGAGGTGTTCGTCTACCTCAGCCTCATCTCCGCTGACAAGGACACCCAGCCCGACGCCCTTGCAGGTCTGGCCGCCTCCGCCGCCCTCGCTACTTCCGACCTGCCGTTCGGCGGCCCCGTCTCGGAAGTCCGCGTCGCCCGCATCAACGGCGAGTTCGTCATCAACCCCAGCTTCTCACAGATGGCAGACAGCGACCTTGAACTTATGGTCGCCGCCACCGAGGAGAATATCATGATGGTCGAGGGCGAGATGAACGAGGTCAGCGAGCACGACATGCTCGAGGCCATCAAGTTCGCCCATGAC
>JAEEGL017237514.1_pt1 | contig 13612 bp, 10 predicted proteins | sample 9134231 | NCBI WGS metagenome assembly JAEEGL01 (sample SAMN16246548, study PRJNA631951) | gut metagenome | biome: gut microbiome; feature: rumen; material: fiber-attached | host: Bos | place: Iran: Karaj | collected 2018-10
TAGGGTAGAGCAGATCTCGCAAAGTGGAGAAGTGTGGGAAGTCACGGCAGGAGATGTAAAAGCGATTACACCTTATATATTGAATGCTACCTATGCAGGAGTAAACGAAGTCCACTCGTTGCTGGGCTTTGAACCTTTTAAAATAAAATATGAGCTTTGTGAAATAATACTTTGCAAAGTGAGTGATAACCTGAAAAATGTTGGACTTACTGTTATGGATGGGCCGTTTTTCTCAATAATGCCGTTTGGCAAAACCGGTCTTCACAGCTTAACAAGTGTGACCTTTACTCCACATGAGACATCTTATGATTCTGTTGCAAGGTTTGCGTGCCAAGAGCGTAGTAATGGCCTTTGTAAACCGGGGATGCTTTATAACTGTAATGATTGCCCCGCAAAACCGAAAAGCGCATGGCCTTATATGAGTCAACTGGCACGAAAATATATGAGAGATGAATACAGGTTTGAATATGTCGGGAGCCTCTTCAGTATGAAACCTATACTAAAGGCAAGTGAAATAGATGATTCCAGACCTACTGTAATTAGAGAGTACGTGAATAATCCCCGTTTTGTTAGCGTTCTTTCCGGAAAAATTAATACAGTATATGATTTAGATGAGGTGCTTGATTATGAATAAAGAGCATAATTTTATTTCTGCGGTTGTTTATATATCAAAAGATGAGCAGCAGAATGTAGATTTTTTTAAGGCATTAGATTCGGTACTTGATGAGCATTTTCTGCATTATGAACTTATTGTTGTAAATGGAAATAGTGCTGTAAACAGTATTAAAGAACTAAGCAAATGGGCGAAGTCTATAGATAGACCTCTTACTGTGGTTAATATGTCATTACATCAACCTCATGAACAGTGCATGAATGCGGGGATAGATATTTCTATTGGCGACTATGTGTATGAGTTTGACAGTACAGAGGTACCGTATCCGCCGGAAATGATCTGGGAAGCATATTTAACGGCAATGAAGGGCAATGACATTGTTAATGTATGCCCAAATAAAGAGCGAAGGCTCAGCTCTATATTCTATTCTATTTTTAATAGATACAGTCACTCTTCGGTTAAACTACGTACAGATGTATTTAGACTTGTTTCAAGGCGTGCGATAAACAGAGTGCATTCGATAAGTGAGAATCTGCCTTACCGTAAAGCAGCGTATGCAGCATCAGGGTTAAAGATGGATAACCTTGAGTTTGAAGGATGTCTTAAGGGGAGGAGAAGCCAACGCTCGGAGCTCGCAATAAATAGCTTGGTGCTTTATACTGACTTTGGATTTAGATTTAGCATGAAAGTGACGCTTGCGATGGGATTAATCACAGCGGCGCTGTTTGTTTATGCGATTTTGCAGAAAATAGGGGGACAGCCTATAGATGGTTGGACGTCCCTTGCGTGTATTACTTCTTTTGGGCTAAGCGGATTATTTTTCATTCTTGCTATGGTAATTAAGTACTTGGCGCTTCAATTGCAACTTACTTTTAGAAAGCAGAGTTATCTGATAGAAAGTACAGAAAAGATGTAGGCTATGTTTTGAAAGGAGCGGGAGAATGCAATTCAATTCTGTAGATTTTATGATTTTCTTCCCAATTGTGTTAATAGTCTATTTTGTTATACCATCAAAGCTAAGAATGTACTGGCTACTGGCGGCAAGCTATTATTTTTACATGAGTTGGAATGCAAAATATGCGATATTGATTGGAACATCCACGATAGTAACCTATATTAGCGGTTTGGTGTTTTCGAAAATGCCAAACGATGGCTCTAATAGGAACCGGAAGAGGTTGGTAAGTGTTATTTGTATAATATCTAATCTTGGAATACTTGCACTGTTTAAGTACGGTAACTTTTGTATAGAAACCATTAATTATGGTCTAAATAAATTCGGCTGTGCTGTAATCGAGAGACGTTTTGACTTTTTGTTACCGGTTGGCATCTCTTTCTATACATTCCAAGCGCTTGGTTATATGATTGATGTTTACAGAGGGGACATAAAGGCAGAAAGAAACTTTTTCAGATATGCGCTGTTTGTCTCCTTTTTTCCTCAGCTTGTCGCGGGGCCGATAGAAAGATCAAAAAATCTTCTAACGCAGATGCAAAGAATTGAAAAGATAAATCTTTTCGATGCAAATAGGGTGACTTCTGGCGCAATCCTTATAGTGTGGGGATTGTTTATGAAAATGGTTATTGCAGATAGAGTTGCTATTCTTGTAGACACAGTTTTCAATAACTATATAATGTATGGAAGTACGGAATTAATTTTAGCAACACTTGGGTTTACTCTACAAATATATTGCGACTTTGGGAGTTACTCTATGATTGCGATAGGATCCGCAAAAACTATGGGCTTTGATTTGATGGAGAATTTTAATTCGCCATATTTTGCAGTTAGCATTCGTGACTTTTGGTCGAGGTGGCATATTTCGTTGACTTCTTGGTTCCGAGATTATTTATACATTCCAATGGGCGGCAACAGAAAAGGGAAGGCACGGAAATATGTAAATATTATGATGGTTTTTCTTGTAAGCGGATTGTGGCATGGTGCGAACTGGAACTTTGTAGCATGGGGTGGCATCCATGGGTTTTATCAAATCGCGGGGAACTATCTAAAACCTTATCGCGATAAAATAATAAAAAAATTAAGGATTAAAACAGAGTGCTTTAGTTGGCAATTGCTGAGAACCGGAATCACTTTCGGGATGGTCTCTTTTGCTTGGATATTTTTCCGTGCTAACACAATATATGATGCTTTAAGGTTTATAAAGCGGATATTTGTTAAACCTACACCATGGTTGGTGTTTAATGGAGGAATCTGCAACCTTGGATTAGGTTGTACAGAGATAAACATATTGGTGTTTTCTACTGCGATTTTGTTTCTAGTTGATTTAGTAAGGGTAAAGAAGGGAATTACAATAGAAAAGTTTTTGCTTACGCAGAATACCTGGTTTGAATGGTTAACAATCATTTGTCTTATCTTGATGATATTTATATTCGGCCAATATGGTCCAACGTTTGATGCTAAGCAGTTTATTTACTTTCAATTTTAGAAGAAGGAAATAGGATGAAAAGATCTTTAATAAGGATAGGATGTTTTCTTGTAATTCTGTCATTAATACTTTGCTATAGTAATTCAGTATTTAAGTTAAAGCAAATTCACGGGATTTATAATTTAACAAAGTTCTACGAACAGGACCAAAACAGCGTGGATGTGTTAATAATAGGCAGTAGTCGCGCTTATCAAAGTATAAATACGGGAACGCTTTGGGATGAATATGGAATGGCCACTTATATTTTGGCGGGAGCAGCTCAGCCGTTGTGGAACACATATTATTACTTGAAAGAGGCTTTGAAATCGCAGAAACCCAAAGTAATTGTTTTAGAAGGCTTTTTTACATTATATAGTCCAGAATTTCAAGAAAAGCAATATATTATTTTTAATAATTTCGGCCTACGTTGGTCTTTAAATAAAATTGAATCAATAAAAACTAGTGCGCCTAGAGAGGATTGGGGTGGACTTTTGTTAGAATATACCCAATATCATACGAGGTATAAAGAACTAACAAGAGAAGACTTTTTCCGTAATCAAGGGAATCCGCTGTATGATGATTGGAAGGGATTTTATTGCAACATGTTGACAACTCCATTTACGGCAGAAGATGTAAGCGGAGTAGAGGAGAGGCTAGAACTGCCCGAAAAATCAGAGAAGTATTACAGAGCAATTATTGAACTTTCGAAGGAGAACGAAATACCAATAGTTGTGGTTATTTCACCGTTTCCCACTATAACAACTGATTTCCAGAAATACTTTAATAAAGCTGGGGATATAGCCGAAGAGATGGGGGTGCCTTTTCTAAATACCAATCTAGACCTTGCGGAAATGGGGTTGGACTTTTCTACTGATGCAGCTGATACGGACCATTTGAATTATAAAGGCAACCAAAAGTTTGCAAGATATTTGGGAAGATATCTTGTGAATAACTATGATTTGCCGGATCGTAGAGATAACCCAAAGTATTCTTCGTGGGAACGGCATGCGAGCTTTATTCGGCAAATGATTTATAATCAGGAACTGGTAGAGACTGTTGACAAAAGTGTGCTTTGTGAAAAAGTTAAGGAAGGTAATTATTGGACAATTATTTCTGCAGATGGAGAATGTAATAATTCGGAATTGGTCCATACAAAAAGCTTGCAAGCACTAGGTATAGACGATAAGGATGCTACGGGGATGTGGATTTTAGATGCAGGTGAACAAGTTTGGTGTGCAGGGATAGGGGACAATACTTACTATACCAGAACAGCGCAACATGACATCCTTTTAACAAGGACTGACAACGGAGATGGATCATTTACTAATTCGATTATAATCGACAATGTCAGATATACAAAGGTAGAGAATGGCATTAATGTAGTTATCTATGATCCACTTACCGAAAGTATAGTCGATGCTTTCGGCTTTAACGCTGATGATGGATATAACCTAGTTCGGTAGGTGCTTTCTTTCAACATATTATAGATGGAGGCTTTGCGAAGATGGCATATATAAATATACTCCTTCCTGTATACAACGAAGAGCTTCGGCTCGAGGATGGAGTCAAAGGAACTGTTGAATATTTCGAAAATGTTAACGAGCAGGATTATGAACTGACAATTGTGGATAATGCGTCAGTGGATGAAACGCAGGCAATTGCTGAACGCCTTTGTGAGGAGTTTTCAAATGTCCACTATATTCGGTTGCATGAAAAGGGCGTAGGGGTTGCTTTTCGCGCCGGGGTTGCAGCAAATGAGTCGCCTATTGTCGGGTACATGGATATAGATTTGTCAACGGATGTGAAGCACTTGTCAGATATGTTGCGCGTGTTTAGGGAAAAGCCTGAAGTCGGAATGTTGAATGCTTCACGATGGAATCGTAATGCAGATACGAGGGGTAGAAAATGGTATAGAAATATCACCTCACATGGCCTGACATGGTTGTTAAAATTCGCACTGCAAATGAAAGCCTCTGACGCTATATGCGGATTTAAGTTCTTTAGAAAAGATGTGGTTGAGGCATTGATAGAAAAGGCTGACAGCAGTGAAAATGGCTGGTTCTATATAATTGAGCTTTTGCTACGTGCTGAAAGAGCTGGATATGTTGTGTATGAACTGCCAGTTCATTGGGAGGACGACTATAGGTCAACAGTAAATGTGCGAAAGGTCGTTTGGAATTATTGCACGCACATCGTTAAATTGCGTAAGGCGTTTAGGCGTGAAAGAAGAGCCGGTAAGTAATAGGAGTCTATAAATGCAAAAGAATGTATGCTTGATAGGATACGGATATTGGGGAAAGACTGTCAGCAAGTACTTGCAGGAGTCTGAGGCTTTTGAATTAGTTGGTATTTGCGACCCTTTCTATGAGGAATCTGCAGATTTAGATGTGCTTTTGCACGGGAATAAAATTGATGCAGCAATTGTATGTACTCCAGTACATACGCACTATGATGTGGTGAAAAAACTATTGGCTAACGATGTCGCTGTTTTTTGCGAAAAGCCGCTTTGTAAAACAGTTGCCGAGACTGAAGAATTAATTTCTTTTTCTTCGAGAGAAGAGTCTGTTCTTTACACCGATTATATTTATACAGTGTCAAAGTCCGTTGGGTATGTAAAGGAGCACTTAGGGGAATTGGGCGAAGTTGAATACATCGATATGAGTATCACGCAATTCGGCAATTTCTATGCTGATGCTGATGTTTTTGATGTTATCGGGGTGCATATGCTCTCGGTTTTAGCATACCTGTTCGATGTGGGGCATGAAGATTTTCGTGTAAAAAGTGTGGATTGCATAAAGAAGACGGCGAATGATATTATTCAGTCCGCCAACTTACGCTTTGAATTGGGGGATGTTAATGGAACCTTAAATTGTAGTCTTTGCAATCCAACCAAAAGCAGGCGATTTGAAGTAGTGTGCAAAAACGGAGCAATCGTGTTCGACATGTTAGCAAAGGATACCGTAAAGATTCTAAAATATGTCGACAAGGGAGAGTCCTTGATTGTGGAATCAGAAGAAGCCGTGCAGTATGATGAAGGCAATAATCTTCGCCTTACGCTTGAAGCGTTTGCGAACTGCATAGATGGCGCGGATGGTGGTAAAGCATTGGCAAATAATCATGAAGTTGCAGTGTTCGTTGCTAATGCGTTGGAAGAGATAGCCTTGGTTGTGGCTAAATAATAATGGTGATATGGGCAAAGGGAACGGTTTCAACATAAAAGAGTTCGGCACTAAATATAAAGAGGTTCTACTGTACTTAATTTTTGGCGGATTAACCACAGTAATCAGCATTGCAACTTTCGCGTTGTTTTACTATTACTGGGATTTTAACGAGTTAATAGCCAATGTTCTGTCATGGGTTCTGGCTGTTTTGTTTGCCTTTTTTACAAATAGGATTTGGGTTTTTTCTGCACCGACAGAGGGAGCATCTGCGTTCATCAAACAAATGACGGCTTTCTTTGCAGGCCGACTTGCAACCTTGGGCATAGAAGAAGCCATCATATTGGTGTTTATCACGTGGCTTGGATTCAATGCCATGATAGTAAAGGTGATAGCGCAGGTTGTGGTTATTGTCTTGAATTATGTGATAAGTAAGTTTTTGGTGTTTAGGAAGTAGGGGAGCAGCCTTGCAATAGTTTTATTGGTTGTGTTTGTTATTTGTCTGGCAGGAGGCAGGTGGAATTAGGCCCGGTAGTTCAGGGTGGATTTGGATGTATCGCGGGGGGCTTACGCTAATGGCGCAGCGGGGCGGTGTTCCGTGTGGCGCTGTTGGCAGGGGTGTAGGGAGACAGAGCACTGCGGCTTGGGGCTGGTGTGGTGTGAGGTTTGCTATGGAGTGTCGATGGTGATGTTCTTGCATGAAAGTATCTGCATGGTGCAGATGGTCGGCGTGGCGATTATTGTGGGAGGAATAATAGTGGCAAATCAGGGGTAGGCGGATTTGTGGTGTATGGCTTGCGCCTGGTGCTGTGAGGTAGTTGTGGCAACCTTTCTGTGTGAAAGTGTCAGCATGGCTCAGCTAGTTGGTGTGGCGATTTTGGGCGAGGCTGTGGTGAATATTGTGAATATTGACGCGATAGGCGGGGTATTGTAGAATGGGAGTGGGTGTGAGCCCACTTTTGTTGTATCATTCGGATATAAAAGAGTTAAGTAAAATGGAGTATATGTTTTGATATAGGGAGAGGAAAACGTGAATCAAGCAACTAATTCGCAAGAAAATAGATACAGAGCATTATCGCCAAGCAAGAAGATCGAGAATGGTGAAGAGTATTTCAACGCGTTAGATTGGGCTATGAAGCAGGAAGATGTGTTGAATATCGCAGTATCAGGACCTTATGGCTCTGGAAAAAGCAGTATTATTGAAAGTTTCCTTGAGAGGAAAGGGATAAAAGAAAAGGTTTGCAGAGTTTCGTTAGCTGCATTTAATGCAAAAGACAAAAGCAGAATGAGTAATAGATGGAGGCATTCTGAAATCGCCGACAAAATTGTCGAAGAGGAACTCGAAAAGGGGATACTTAAACAACTGATGTATTCTGTTCCGGCAAGTCAAATTCCTAAAAGTCGCTATCAAAGATTACAAAATGATCCAGAGAAAGCAAATTTAAAACTGGCGGCTCTAATATTTGTTGTGATATGCTGCCTCTTTGTTTTTGTCGCTCCGAAGAATCTGAGGGCAATGGCGAAGCTCTTTGGCGCGGAAGAGACTATCATGCTATTTATCTTGAGTGCAATACCAATAATATGGGCATTGACTAAACTAATAGCGTGGTGCAAGAAGTCAGGAAACATAAAGGAAATAAGCGTATTTGGGAGAGCTGTAATTAAAAAAGGTGATGATTACGAAAAGTCGGTATTTAATAGAGAACTGGACGAAATAATTTATTTCTTTGAGTCCACAGGCACAAATATCGTCATATTTGAAGACTTGGACAGGTTTGAGAATGTTGGAATCTTTGTAAAAATACGAGAACTAAATCACATTCTTAACAGCCGTAAAGGCTCAAACCCAATTAGGTTTATTTATGCGGTTAGAGACGACCTTTTTACTGATTACGAGGAGAGGACAAAGTTCTTTGATTTTATAATACCGGTAGTACCTTGTGTAAGTGCATCCAATTCTCGTGAAAAGCTGCGTGAAATGCTTAACTTCGAAAATAATGCGACAAAGAGTGCCGATTATGACATCTCTGCGCGGTTTATAAATTTGATAGCACCATATATCAGTGATATGCGCGTAATCGCACAAATATGCAATGAATTTGCTATTTACCATAGTATTTTAAAAAACAAACAAGGACTTAAATTATCTGACAAAAACTTATTTGCTATGACTACATTTAAGAATACATGTCCGAAAGATTTTGCAGAATTAGTAAGTGGCTCAAGTAAAAGTATAGTCTTAAAAGCCTTTGAAAACAAGCAGGCATACATTAAGAAAAAACGTGATGGAATAAACGCAGACTGCGATGCGGAAAAGCAAAAGATTAGAGAAGCGGAGCAAGAAGTACTTGTCAAGATCAGAGACTTAAAGACAGCAATGATTGGCTCGCTTGTGAACCCGCCGGCGCCTGTAATTCAGGTTGGAACCTATCCATATTCAAGAATTCTTGAAGAAGAGTTTGATTTAAATAATTTGGATAGAAATGTTAGTATGATTGTTTACGATACCAATCGAAATCAAGTGAATATACCAAACATAAGCAGATATATTGCAGAGAATGGGGATTATATTAGGCGTATTAATATGGCGCGGGAGGGTGTAGAAGACTATAGAGAGGCTGCAATGCAAAATATAGAAAGGTATGAAGCGCAAAAGAAAGAACTGAACATTCTGCCGTTGAAAGAGATTATCGAAGAGTATGGGACAGGTTGGTTAGATGAAGATGTAACTAACAATCAACTTCTATTATTTTTGCTGCGTCACGGATATATAGATGAAAATTATGCAGATTATATAAATTATTTTTATCCGAATAGTATAACGAAAGAGGATATGAATTTCATTCTCGCCGTCAGGGGACATCAATCAGAATATGCTAACGATTATCAGCTTAAAAATGTGGAAACCGTGTGTGACTATTTGGATGTTTCTGAGTTTAGGCAGAAAGAAGTACTTAATCTTGGCCTAGTAGACTATGTTCTAGGGGAAAAAACAGCGTCGGAACAGATGAGGTTGCTGATTTCGCAATTATCAAATCGAAGCGAAGAGAGTATATCGTTTGTAAAGCAATATCTTGAGAAAGGAAAAAATCAAAAAACCTTTATAAGATACCTATGCCAAAAGTATTCTACTTTTTGGAAAGACACGATACAACGATTTAATATATCAAAAGAAAAGCAGTTCGAGTACCTGAGCTTGATGGTAGAATTCGCGGATATCGGGGATGTCATAGCGCAAGAAGGTGATTCAATAAGCGAGAAGGCGCTTTCGGGATTTTTGAAAAAGCATCCGGATGCATTAAAGAGTTTAGCTTCCGTTCCGGTATCACGGCAAGTAGAGCTTATTAAAGAACTTGATATTTCGTTTAGTGATTTAGAAACGAAGGATTTGGCGGAGGAAATCAAGGAGGTTATTTTTGCAAACAGACACTACGAATTAAATCCTAAGATGATTCGCAGGATTTTTGAGTGGAAAAATTCGGATTTGGTGAGAAAGCTCTCAACTAGCAACTATGCTGCAGTAATTGAATTAGGCTATGAACCATTACTGTCATATATACATGACAATTTCGCGGAATATGTGTCCAATGTAATCCTTTCGACAGAAAAAAGCTCGCGTAATGGCGAAACGGTCGTAAACGAAATGCTGATTCGTCTATTGCCTGAGAATAAAGAATTGAGTTGTTCTTTAATTGATCACGAAGAAGGCGTTTGGGAGAAAATTGAATCTTGTTACAACTCGGATGATAAAGAGATTGATGAATATTCGAAAAAACTAATATGGGAGCATTTGTTGACTACAGACAAAGTCCGCTGTTCTTGGCATAACTTTGCCGCATTTTACGAGAAATTTGGCCAGACGCCGGAGTGGATTTCATATTTCGAAAGGAATATAGACGCACTCTTGGAGGAATCAAGTGGGCTGGGCGAAGGCGACGAAATCGTGAAGAAGCTTTGGAGTGCAGTGAAATCGCTGGAGGCATTCAGGAAACTTATATTAAAGACCGAGCCCGATATAGAAAATCTGAATTTAGAGGATTTAGGTAAAGAAAAAGTTGAAATTATGATTGAGGAGAAGGTGCTAAAATTCTCATCAGAAATATGGGAAGAACTCGAAGAAATCGCGCCTGCAAATAAGCTCGTATGCGCCGAAAATTGTCATGAAGAATTTGCAAACGGCATAGGAGAACTTTCTGTGTCACCTGATGAAATTGATTATCTTCTCAAATCCAGAGCCTTTGCGGATGACGAGAAGCTTAAGTTAATCAGGAGTTTAGGATCTAAGGAAATTACCCCTAATTTGGCCAAGACAATCGCAAATTTAGAGTTCAAAGTGGATAAAAGTTATTTGGAGGACGCGTGGAGATTGCTGGAGTGGAGTGACAGAATTCGCTTGTTGACAAACCAATGCGAGCAATATACGGGGGATGAATTGGCAGAAAAATTCAAGGAGTTGCCTGAGGAATATGTGCAGCTGGCTGAAAGGTCTAGGCATAAGGCTGAACTCGCGAACACTGAAGAGAACAGGCTACTCCTAGAGGCTTTACATAGCCATAGCGATAAGTATATAACAAAACACTCTGTCAAGGAAAATGATGATGCGCGATTGGTAGCTTGGGTTAAGGAAAGGCGGGCACTGCAGTAGCTAATTGATTCCTAGCTAGAGGGTAGCCTCGCGTTCAGAAAAATTATATTTACACCGATTTTAGACGTAGGGCAATTGATGCAGTTGCTGATATGTGACCTGTTATTTGTGAAACTTAATCAATGTGGTGACGGTAGCGAGAACGCTGCAATTACAATAGTGGCTTGGGAAATGATAGAAAGTCATTAGCGAGCATCTAGGTGCAACGACTATGAGTAGTAGTGCATGAGTTTAGCGATGTAAGGGCCAGCGTCGTACGGCAGGGGTATGATTTTTTCACTTTTCACACGAACAGGGGGAAAGAGAATGGTAAAAACAAAAGATTTTCCTGGAGCAAAAACAAAAATGGAAAGATTGCTTCCTATAGTGAACGAATATGATTTTAAAGATGCTTCGAGGGCTATATATTGTATATGTGTTTGTGTAAATAATCGTTCTGTCCTGGAGTCAGCGTTATCTTTGAATTGGGCATTAGCGGAACATAATCGCCAGGGTAGTAAGAGGATTGAAAAATATGAGGATTTTCAAGTTTTCTTTTCTTCCATTAAAGGCATACTAAAGCCTTCTGTATACGATGATGCTGTAGTAGAAGATTATGGAGATGTTTCAGTTGAGGTTTTAGGTAAAAAATATTCCGTTATTGTGGGAACTGGTCATAATATGGTGTTCGCATGTATTCAGCTTTTGCCAATACTAGCTTGTGAGGTCGCAAAGCAAGATGAGTTAGTTAAAGTTATGACATACAATTCTTTCGTCATAGATTACCTTAAAGATGCAAATACTTCCGATGGCGGGCATGGAGTTAGATTGGTTTTGCCAACCGCAAAATTATTTTATAAGGTTACAGAGCTATTTGCTAATCTGGATGCAGAACTTGTAAACAATGTCGCTTCAATAATGAAGTCCGATTATATAGAGAAAAAGCATTTTATTGAAACAGGTAGCGAAATAATTCCTTTAGCAAACACCTCAATATTAGTGGATTTATATGATTTGTTGTATAAGTCTGTTGGTGAAAAAGAAAAAATACAGCTGATAAACAGAATGTTAACAGGTGTTGCTTTTAATCTCTCAAAATTAGAAACGAATGAGACAATAAATATCTTATGCCCTGTTGGAATTTCAGATAGCAGAGAAAACCCAAAGATAAAATACCGATTTCCATTTGCTTTAATATCTTCAAAAGGAATAATTTTTGCAGTAAATAAAAGCGAATACTCAAGTGACGAATTGCAAAAACTTTTAGATGAGGTGATTCAAACTAAGAACAAAGATTCTCTTTTTTTAATCGAATTATATAGCAGGAATAATGATGGAAAGTGCCGGGGGCTTACGGCCCTTAATGATTCGACTATCATATTTATGATATACGATGCTTGGGCGAATCCATCTGAGCCTCACAAAACAAGTCGTACGGAAATAGAAAAAGAAGAATATTATTGCACCGCGCTTGATATTGTTTACTACCTCCTGTTTATGAAGGATGCGGATGAATTACATAGTTATTTTGACTTTATGAAAGAAGAGAATAAAGCACAAGTACTTGGATTTGGTGGTGACGCTTCAACTTTTCTTATGTGGAAAAACGCAGATTACGTTTTCGAAAAAGGCGCAATAAAATACAGCATGATTAATGTTGGATATGATACTGAAAATGAGTATGTAGTTGACTATTATCGCAAGAGTTTAAAAGCCTTTCCATTAGGATTTGGTGATTATATTTTAGGCAACCCGTTTTCTTGGAATATTACGCCTAAAGATAATGGGTTTTATGAATATATCCTAAAGGGGAAAGCTGGGTTTGGGGGGTTGTATCGTTTATTCAGAAACGATTGCTATTTCTTTTTTCCGCATAATGTTAAGTTTTATCATGATAAGGAAGAATATTTAAAATATAAGGAAACAATATTTATGATTGAGGACATTATTCAACGAATGATGTCCTCAGTTAAGGATATCATTGAGTCCAGTTCAGAATTAAACGGAATTTCTGTTCAAGTTATGATGATGCCGGAGGCATATGTTAGCAAAGTGGATACGTCGGGGGCTTTGTTGGCGCAAGACCGAAATTATGTAAAAAGTGATTCAGTAATAGCAAACAGAAAAATCTGCATTCGATTTGTTCCAATCGTGGATAAACTTTTTGAGGATATTATAAAAGCAAAAGACAGAACGGTAGAGGTTGGTTTTTTTATGGAATTAATGCTGCCTTTAAGAATGTATTTTCCGCAGTTTTATTTGCAATTAGAAAAATATATGGAGGAAGTAAAATCAGAGAGGAAAGAAGTATCCGCTATTCGCTTTAGTATTGAATATGCGTGGAGGCAAGAACAGGAATCAATATATAGAGTTGAGGATAGTGCGTACATTGCTGTAAGAAAACACATTGCTGAAGTGTGTCATAATGCTGGGGTTAGTTTCGGGAAATATAATGGTAAAGATGCAACTTTGGTTGTTAGATCAATCCAAAAAGAACTTATAGAAGATTTTGAAAATGAAGTGAGAAAATATAATTATTTAGAATTATTTGAAAGGGGCCTTGCAGACTATGCAACACTTTTGCACGAAGTTATGGTCCACAGACGGAGGTATAACAGCTTTGAGGATATGAAGGAGGAAGTTCGTGCTGAAATATCTCAGAACATAATAGGGCAAAGAGAAGAAGCAAAACATAATGTGAGAACGGTTTCGTATTTGCTCGAAACGACATTATATAATAGCTACAGCGGACAAGCTATTCTGCTTGATGAAAAATATCAGTATTTATTAGCATATGCAA
>JAEEGL010740913.1_pt1 | contig 13611 bp, 12 predicted proteins | sample 9134231 | NCBI WGS metagenome assembly JAEEGL01 (sample SAMN16246548, study PRJNA631951) | gut metagenome | biome: gut microbiome; feature: rumen; material: fiber-attached | host: Bos | place: Iran: Karaj | collected 2018-10
GTCCCTCTGACCGATGGTATCTGGCGTATTGTCCTCGACGGCTGCAGCGAATGCCGTCCGGGCCAGTTCGTGAACATCGCTCTCGACGGGCTCTATCTCCGCAGGCCCATTTCGGTCAGCGGATGGAAAGACGGCGTCCTGACTCTCTTGTACAAGGTCGTGGGGCGCGGTACGGCCCTCATGACAGGCCTTGAGCCGGGAGAAAGGGTGGATGCCCTCACGGGACTCGGGAACGGATTCGATACCGCAGTCGCCTGCAAGGCCCCGCTCCTCATAGGAGGCGGGATAGGCTGTGCTCCCCTCTTCATGCTGGCGGAGGAACTGCTCTCTTCTGGCAAGGACGTCACGATTGTCTGCGGCTACCGCACTGCAGGCGAGATCGTCGACATGTCCGGCCTCGAGGCGCTCGGAGCAAAGGTGCTGGTCGCCACCGAAGACGGCTCCGCAGGAGTCAGGGGCTTCGTGACCGATGCCATCGCCGCCGGTGCCGGCAACTACGATTATTACTACGCCTGCGGCCCCCTGCCCATGCTCAAGGCAATCGTCGCGGGACTGGACTGCGAGGGCGAACTCAGCCTCGAGGAAAGGATGGGCTGCGGCTTCGGGATATGCATGGGATGCACCTGCAAGACCTCCCGCGGACCCGCCCGCGTCTGCAAGGAAGGCCCGGTTTTCAAGAAAAACGAAATACTATGGTAAAGGATATATCGACCCGACTCGGAGGGCTTGCCCTCGACAACCCCGTCATCCCGGCGAGCGGTACTTTCGGTTTCGGCCTGGAGATGGCCGGCGTCTATGACCTGAACATCCTCGGCGCCATCTCCATCAAGGGCACGACGCGGGAGGCCAGGTTCGGCAATCCCACGCCCCGCATAGCCGAATGCGAAGGTGGCCTAATCAATTCAGTAGGCCTCCAGAATCCCGGCATCGACGCCGTAATTGCCGAAGAACTACCGGCGCTCAGGAAGGTTTTCCACAAGCCCATAATCGCAAATATCAGCGGCTTCAGCGTGGACGAATACGTCGAGTGCTGCGCCCGGATGGACAAGGAAGAGCAGGTGGAGATCCTCGAAGTCAATGTATCCTGCCCCAACGTCCATAACGGCGGAATGGCCTTCGGCACCTCGCCCGAGGCCGCCGCGGAAGTCACCCGCGCCGTCAAGGCGGTGACCCGCAAGCCGGTCTTTGTCAAGCTCTCCCCCAACGTGACGAACATTGTCTCCATAGCCGTTGCCTGCGAGAAGGCCGGCGCCGACGGATTCACGCTCATCAACACCGTCCTCGGGATGAGGATAGACACGATGCGACGCAGGCCGGTGATCGCCGCCCGGATGGGAGGCTTCTCGGGGCGCGCAATCTTCCCCATCGCACTGCGGATGGTCTATCAGGTATCGCACGCCTGCTCCGTCCCCGTAATGGGCTGCGGCGGCGTTGCAACGGCATCCGACGTGATAGAGATGATGATGGCCGGTGCAAGCGCCGTGCAGGTCGGAGCGGAAAACCTGCGCAACCCCTTTGCCTGCAAGGAAATCATCGAAGCGCTGCCGGCTGAGATGGAAAGATTGCACATCGACAGACTCACAGACATAATCGGAATAATCGACTGACATGGCCCGCGACGTAATCATAGCATGCGACTTCAGCAGCCGGAGTGAAACACTGGCTTTCCTCGACCTTTTCACGGACTGCAAGCCCTTCGTAAAGATAGGCATGGAACTCTATTATGCCGAGGGGCCTGACATAGTTCGCGAGATCAAGCGCCGCGGCCACAGGATCTTCCTCGACCTCAAGCTCCACGATATTCCCAACACCGTGAAGAAAGCGATGCGGGTGCTCTCGAAGCTGGACGTGGACATGACCAACGTCCACGCCGCAGGGACCGTGGAGATGATGCGGGCTGCCCTGGAAGGCCTCACGCGCCCGGACGGAAGCCGTCCTATGCTTATCGCTGTCACCCAATTGACATCGACCAGCGAGGAGCGCATGCAGGATGAACTCCTGATTGGCAGCAGCATCCGGGAAACCATAGCGCATTATGCCCGGAACGCCAAGGCGGCGGGTCTGGACGGCGTGGTTTGCTCCCCTCTCGAGGCCGGTCTGGTGAAGGATGCCTGCGGGACGGATTTCATCGCCGTGACGCCGGGGATCCGCTTCGCCGATGCCGGGACGGACGACCAGGTGCGCATCACCACCCCGGCGAAAGCCCGTGAAATCGGTTCCGACTACATAGTCGTCGGCAGGCCCATAACCGCTGCGGAAGACCCGGTGGCGGCATACAGGCGCTGCCGGGTGGAATTCATAGGATAGAAGAATGGAAAGGATAATAGCAAATGAACTGCTCAGCATCGGCGCGGTATTCCTCCGCCCTGAGCAGCCGTTCACGTGGGCCAGCGGAATTAAGAGCCCCATCTATTGCGACAACCGTCTCACCCTCTCATACCCTGAGACCAGGACCAAGGTCGAAAACGGCCTTGCGGAACTTGTAAAGGCATATTATCCGGAATGCGAGATGCTGATGGGCACCTCCACCGCCGGGATAGCGCACGCCGCCATCACCGCAAGCATACTCGGCCTCCCTATGGGCTACGTACGCGGTGGAGCCAAGGACCACGGCAGGGCCAACCGCATCGAAGGCAGGATGGACCCGGGCACGAAAGTGGTCGTGGTGGAAGACCTCATCTCCACCGGCGGAAGTTGCATAGAAGTGGTGGACGCCCTCAGGGAAGAAGGCGCGACGGTGCTGGGCATAGTCAGCATCTTCACCTACGGCATGAAAAAGGGCCTCGAGCGCATCGCCGCGGCCGGAACGGTCAACCATTCCCTTTCCAACCTCGACGTGCTCGTGGAAGTTGCCGTGGAGAAGGGCTTCATCGCCCCGGAATGGAAGGGGCGCATACTCGCTTTCCGGGACAACCCCTCCGACGAAAGCTGGATCAACGGATAACAAAACATTTATAACGATATGAAACACCTCATCGACCCGACAGACCTCACCCGTGAGGAGACCGATGCAATCGTCGCCCTCGGCGAAGACATCATCGAAAACCGCGAAAAGTACAGCCACGTGATGGACGGCAAGAAGCTCGCGACCCTGTTCTATGAGCCGAGCACCCGCACCCGCCTCAGTTTCACCGCTGCCATGATGGAACTCGGCGGCAACGTCCTCGGATTCTCCGACGCCCGCAGTTCCTCCGTCAGCAAGGGCGAGACCGTGGAAGACACCGTGCGCGTGGTGGGTTGCTTCGCGGACATCATCGCGATGCGCCATTTCCTCGAGGGTGCGCCCCTCGCCGCCAGCGCAGTCTCCAAAGTGCCTATCATCAATGCCGGAGACGGCAGCCACAGCCACCCTACCCAGACCCTCACCGACCTGCTCACCATCAAGCGCGAGCTCGGCAGGCTTAACGACCTGACCATAGGCTTCTGCGGCGACCTCCGTTTCGGCCGCACGGTACACTCCCTCATCAAGGCGCTTTCCCGCTACGAAGGCATCAGGGTCGTGCTCATCGCGCCCGACGAACTCCGACTCCCGGACTACATCATCCAGGACGTCTGCGTGAAGAACGGCATTCCCTACCGCGAGGTGCGTACCATGGAAGAGGTCCTTCCGGAACTTGACATTCTCTATATGACCCGCGTGCAGAAGGAAAGGTTCCTGGACGAGGACGAATTCGACCGCATCAAGGACAGTTTCATCCTGGACTGCGAGAAGATGAAACTCGCCAAGGAGAAGATGGCGGTCCTGCACCCGCTGCCGCGCGTGAACGAGATCCTGAAGGAAGTGGACGACGACCCGCGCGCCGCCTATTTCCGCCAGGTGGAGAACGGAAAGTTCGTGAGGATGGCCCTGCTCTGCAAGCTCATCAAGTGGAAAGACGAGCCCGGGCACGAAACTCCCACGCTGGAGGAATCCGGCATCAAGCTCATAGATCCGTTCGGATGGCATTGCAGCAACCCCAAATGCATATGCAACAACGAGCAGATACGTCCCCTGTTCCGTATGAGCGGAAGTGGAATCGAACGTTGCGTCTATTGCGACACGAAAGCGCGCAGGAATTAGAATATTTTTGGTATCTTTAGTCTCCGGTTAATCATTCATCATATGAAGAAAGTAGATGTAGTGCTCGGCCTCCAGTGGGGCGACGAGGGTAAAGGCAAGGTCGTGGACGTCCTCACGCCAGGTTACAAAGTCATCGCAAGGTTCCAGGGCGGTCCCAATGCGGGCCATTCCCTCAAGTTCGGCGACGACGGGTTCGTCCTCCATACGGTTCCGTCCGGCATCTTCAGGGACGATTCCGTCAACATCATCGGCAACGGCGTCGTAGTGGATCCCGTAATCCTCATGGAGGAGATACACCAGATCGAGGCCAAGGGCGTGGACGTGAAGAGCAGGCTCAAGATCGCCAAGAGGGCCCATCTCATCCTCCCCACCCACCGCATGCTGGACGCAGCCAGCGAAGCGGCCAAGGGCAAGTCCAAAATCGGTTCCACCCTCAAGGGCATAGGACCCACCTATATGGACAAGACCGGCCGCAACGGCCTCCGCGTGGGCGACATCCTCTCCCCCGAGTTCATGGACCGTTACAACGCCCTGAAGCGCAAGCACGAGGGTCTTCTCGCCCAGTATGAGGGCTTCGAGTACGACGTCACTGCGTATGAGAAAGAATGGATGGCCGCAATAGACGAGATGCGCGCCTTCGACCTCATAGAAAGCGAAATCTTCATCAACAAGTGCCTCGACGAGGACATGCCTATCCTTGCGGAAGGCGCCCAGGGCTCCATGCTGGACATCGACTTCGGCACCTATCCCTTCGTCACCTCATCCAACACCCTGAGCTCGGGCGTATGCACCGGCCTCGGAGTGGCTCCCAACCGCGTGGGCAAGGCGATGGGCATCTTCAAGGCCTACTGCACCCGCGTCGGCAGCGGTCCCTTCCCCACCGAACTCAATGACGAGACCGGCGAGAAACTCCGCCAGATCGGACACGAGTTCGGCGCCACTACCGGACGCCCGCGCCGTACCGGCTGGCTGGACCTCGTGGCCCTCAAATATGCAGTCATGATGAACGGCGTGACCGAACTCATAATGATGAAGGCCGACGTGCTGAACGACTTCGACACCATCAAGGTCGCCACAGGATATGAGCTCGACGGCAAGAACATAGATTATTTCCCTTTCGAGAGCGGCGAGCGCATCAAGCCTGTCTACCGCGAATTCCCGGGCTGGAAGAGCGACATACGCCCCGCCAGGAAATATGAGGAATTCCCGGTGGAACTGAAGAACTACATCTCCTTCATCGAGGAAGAGACGGGCTGCCGCATACGCATCGTGTCCGTCGGCCCCGAGCGCTCGGAGATAGTATTGAGATAGAGGGAATCAGTCCCTTAGGGGTGAGGCCCCGTCAGGAAAGCTCTGCAAGCACGGTTTCGCAGGCCCTGACGAGGTCTCCTTCTTTTACCCTGACGTCGGCGTCGAGCGGGAAGAAGATGTCTATCCTGGAACCGAACTTGATGATGCCGCACTGCTCGCCAGCGGTGACTTTCATCCCGGGCTGGGCATAGTTGACTATGCGGCGTGCGAATCCGCCGGCAATCTGCTTGAAAAGGACCTGCTTGCCGTCTGGCGTACGGAGCAGGGTGCAGGTATGCTCGTTTTCGAGCGATGACTTCGGATGATATGCGAAGAAGTGCTTGCCGGGGAAATACTCATAGTTCACCACCTCTCCGCTGACCGGCCAGAAATTGGCGTGGACGTCGAAGAAGTTCATATATACGGAAACCTGGATGGCTTCGGACTTGAGCATCTCGGGTTCGAATGCCTTGGCGGCGACCACGACACGGCCGTCGGCTACGGAAGAGACGAGCCTGTCCGTTCCAACGGGATTGCGCTCGGGCACCATGAAGAACATGGTCTGCCAGATGCAGAACCACGCTATGATGACAAGAAGGGGCCAGAGCAGCCAGGGGCTGTGGACGAACAGGATCAGCAGGGCCGCTACGACGGCCGATATGACGTAAACGAGGGCCAGGCTGCCTCTCGAGTTCTTGTCCAGTTTCATATCAGATCAGGGATGTGAGAATCATATAGATGGCCGCTGCGGGGAGGGCGAAGAACGAACTGTCGAACCTGTCGTACATGCCGCCGTGGCCGGGAATGCATTTGCCGGAATCCTTCACGCTGAAGAACCTCTTCCACATGGATTCGTAGAGGTCGCCGCATACGCCGGCGGCACCGACGATGAGACCGAGCGCCACCACGTGGACGGAAGGGAAATCAAGGACGCCGCATAGTTTGAGCACGACGGCGGCGATGACGCAGAATACCAGCCCGCCCCAGAATCCCCACCAGGATTTCTTCGGCGAAATGGCCGGAGCAAGTTTCCTGGAATCGGGCTTTTGCCCCAGAAGGCTGCCTATGAGGTATGCACCCACGTCTGATGCCCATATCATGATGAACAGGCTGAGGATGATCCATCCGTTGAAGGCGCCGCCGGGGTAAGCGAGCATGGTGGTCATGCAGACGGGCAGTGCTATGGACAGGACCGGGACGGGAATGAAGGCGAACGCATCCATGTCGGAGTAGCCTCCGCGGAATACCAGGGTGACGGGGATGGCAATCAGGAACAGCGCGCCAACGACATACCACATCTGGTCGATGCCGGCTTCCTTCACGAGGATTGAAACAGTGAGGAACGCTGCGGATGCAAGCAGGGCAAGTTTCTGCTGAAGCAGGAAGCGGGGGCCCAGCGACATCGTGTAGAACTCCTGCATCGCAACCGTCATGATGACGAGCATCAGGGCTCCGAAGACATACGGACTGAAGAGCAGCCCCGCCACCATGATGATGACGAACGCCACGGAAGTCAGGGTCCTGGTAACAAGATTATTCATTCTCCTCGGGTTTTTCTGCGGCAGTTTCCGGCTCCGGCTCCGCCTTCGGTTCATCGGCGGCGAGCCTCTCTTCGCCGTGCTTGCCGGCCTTGGGGCCGAAGATGGCCTCTATGTCGGAAGACATTATCACTTCCTTCTCGATGAGCAGTTCTGCGAGCTTCACGACGCCGTCCCAGTTTTCCTTGAGCAGGGTCCTGGTCCTTTCAGTAACCATGTCGGTGAGGTCCTTGACCTCCTTGTCTATGAGTTCCGCGGTCTTCTCGCTGTAGGGTTTCGTGAATTCGTAACCGCCCTGCGCGTCGTAGAACGAAATGTTGCCGAGTTTCTCGCTCATTCCGTAGTAGGCGACCATCGCATAGGCCATCTTGGTCATTCGCTCGAAGTCGTTGAGCGCGCCGGTGCAGGGAACGCCGTCGTTGACGAGTTCCTCGGCGATGCGGCCGCCCACGAGTCCGCACATCTCGTCGATGAGGTCGGACTTGGACATCATCACCTTCTCGTCAGGCAGGTTCCAGGTGAGGCCGAGGGCCTGGCCGCGCGGGATGATGCTGACCTTGAGCACGGGATCGCAGCCGGGAAGCAGCCATCCGGTGACGGCGTGGCCGGCTTCGTGGTAAGCGGTGAGCTTCTTCTCCTCCTTGCTCATGATGGTCTTCTTGCGCTCTATGCCGCCGACCACACGGTCGACTGCATCCATGAAGTCCTGGTTGTTGATGTCGGACTTGCCCTTGCGGGCAGCGGTGAGCGCCGCTTCGTTGCAGACATTGGCGATATCGGCGCCGGAGAAGCCCGGAGTATGCTTGGCTATGCCTTCGAGGTCGAAGTCGGGCGCGAGCTTGAGTTTCCTGATGTGCACCTGGAAGATTTCCTTGCGCTCATTGAGGTCGGGCAGGGTCACGTTGATCTGGCGGTCGAAGCGGCCGGCACGCATGAGGGCCTTGTCGAGGATGTCGGCCCTGTTGGTCGCAGCGAGCACGATCACGCCGCTGTTGGTGCCGAAACCGTCCATCTCGGTAAGGAGCTGGTTGAGCGTATTCTCACGCTCGTCGTTGCTGGAGAATCCCTGGTTCTTGCCGCGGGCGCGACCCACGGCGTCGATCTCGTCGATGAAGACTATGCAGGGAGCCTTCTCCTTGGCCTGGGCGAACAGGTCCCTCACGCGGGATGCGCCCACGCCCACGAACATCTCCACGAAATCGGAACCGCTGATGCTGAAGAACGGCACGTTGGCCTCGCCAGCGACGGCCTTCGCGAGGAGGGTCTTGCCCGTACCGGGAGGGCCCACGAGGAGGGCGCCCTTGGGGATCTTGCCTCCGAGGGCGGTGTATTTCTTGGGATTGCGCAGGAAGTCGACAATCTCCATCACCTCCTCCTTCGCTCCGTAAAGTCCGGCGACATCCTTGAAGGTGACATTGATCTTGTCCTTGTCGGTAAGCTTGCCGGTCGCCTTGCCGACATTGAAAGGATTCATGCCGCCTGCTCCGCCGCCTCCACGCTGCGCATTCATGGAGCGGAACATCCAGACCCACAGTACGATAAGCAGCACGAGCGGAAGCAATATTTCAAGTAAGTTCTCCCAAATCTTCGCATCGTTCTCGATGATCAGCTTCACCTTGTCGGCATCGTCGAGGCCGGCGTTGAGCTTATCGAACTCGGTCTCCGGGTCGAAGCTGGTGGAGGTCAGGAAGAAGAACTGCGGCGCGCTTTTGGGCACGACGCCGCCCGGGAAGAGGTCCTTGTAGCCGGACATGCGGTCGGGCTTGATGCTGACGCTTCCCTTGTAGTCGTTGCGTACGAATTCGATTTCCTTCACGTCTCCGGCCGCGATCATCTCTGTCACGTCGGACCATTCAACCTTTGCCGGAGGGACTCCGCGTGAGCCCCAGAGCATCCAGATTATGCCACCGAGAAGGAGTATATAGAGCCAGGAAAGGTTGATGCGTACGATGCGAGGCTTTCCGGGCTGGTTAGCATTCTGTTTTTTCGCCATCCTTTGGATTTGTTATATTTGTACAAATATACAACAAAAATGAATCCATTCCACTTGTCAGCGAAGCAGATATGGCTGGAAGAGACCGATTCCACGAACAGGGCGCTCAGGAGGCATATCGGCGACTATGACAGTTTGTCATTCCTGGCGGCATACGGTCAGACGGCGGGTCGCGGACAGGGCGACCACACCTGGTTCTCGACCCCGGGAAAGAACCTCACTTTCTCCTACCTTCTGCGTTATTCCGAATTCCTCGGGCATCCCCTGGCGACGGATGATGCGCTGCTTATCACATGCGTCACGACGCTGGGCATCAGGGACTATCTGCTGACGCACGGAGTGAAGGCCGACATCAAATGGCCGAACGACATCTGGGTGGACGGCAAGAAAATCTGCGGCATACTCATAGAGAACATCCTGGAGGACGGAGCGATACGCGAGAGCATAATTGGCGTCGGCCTGAACCTGAACGAAACCGGCTGGCCGCCGGAACTGCCCAATCCCGTCAGCCTTTCCGAACTGACCGGGAGGAAGTACGACCCGGCCGTCGAACTCGTGGCCCTTTCAAAAGAAATCTGCCGCAGGTGCGCGATGATGGCGCAGCCTGACGGCAGTGTTTCGTTGCAAGAAGAATTTGGAAAATATATGTTCAGGCTTTCCGGAGAAGCTCGACCATAGCCTTTGGATCCTCAGCCTTGAACACGCTGCTTCCGGCCACGGCTATGTCCACGCCGGCCTTGCGCACGGTCGCGGCATTGTCCGGACCTATGCCTCCGTCAATCTCGATGAGGGTATCTGCTCCTCTTCTGACAATTTCGGCCTTCAGGGCCTTCACCCGCCCGACCGACTCCGGGATGAATGACTGCCCGCCGAAGCCCGCGAAAACGGACATGAGGAGCAGGAAATCAGCCTTGCCTATATAATCATACAGCACTTCCACGGGAATGTCCGGATTGATCACGACGCCGGCTTTCATCCCGAGAGCGTGGATCCTGTCTATGTACTCACCGGTGTTCTCCCGAGCGGCTTCATAGTGGAACGAGCACATCCCGATGCCGTCGGCGGCAATCCTTTCGAACCAGCGCTGAGGCTCGACGACCATCAGGTGGGCGTCCATCGGCACCGTGACCACCTTCGAAAGCTGGTCGAGAACCGCGAAACCGAAAGAAATGTTCGGCACGAAACTGCCGTCCATCACGTCGAGATGTAGTATGTCCGCCGAATCGTTGACCATCCTGAGGTCATCCTCCAGATGGAGGAAATCCGCGGAAAGGAGTGAAGGGGCTATCTGCATGGCTTATTTATAGTTACAAACGACGTCCCCGAGGAGTTTCACGAATTTGTCAAGCGAGGCGAGCTCGAGTTTCTCCCCCGGCGCGTGGACTCCCCTGAGGGTGGGCCCGAACGAGATCATGTCAAGTCCCGGGAACATCTCCAGGAAGAGGCCGCATTCGAGTCCGGCGTGGATGGCGAGGACGAGCGGTTCCTGATTGAAGAGCTTCCTGTAGGACTCCACGCAGACGGCGAGGACGTGCGAATTGACGTTGGGGTTCCAGCCCGGGTACTCGTACCTGTGCTCGACCTTCGCGCCGGCGAGTTCGAAGCAGGCGCGGACCCTGGCTGCCAGTGCGCGGCGTTCGCTCTTGGCAGCGCTCCGCTGGCTGGTGACCACCTCGACCTTGTTCTCCCCCTTCATCTTGACGGATGCCAGGTTGGTGGACGTCTGCACGAGGCCTTCGATGTCCTGGCTCATCGCCTGCATTCCGTGCGGGCAGGCGAACAGAGCCGTAATGATGCGCTCGGCGTGGTCCTTGCGTATGGCCTTGAGCGGTTTGTCCTCGATCTCCCTTACGGTGCAGAAGACCTTCGGGTCGGTCACGTGGAATTCTTCCTTGATGTCGGCGTTGTACTGCTCGGCGGCCTTTGCCATGGCCTCGGGATCATCCACGCAGAGGACGGCCTCGCTGTTGCGGGCGATGGCGTTGGGCTTGCCGCCGCCGTTGATGCTGACGAGCTGGAATCCGCTGTCCAGGCGGCTGTAGAGGAAGCGCGCGAGCAGCTGCACGGTGTTGGCTCGTCCCTTGTTGATGTCGTCGCCGCTATGGCCTCCGATGCCGCCGCCGCAGTGGACGCGGATTATCTTGCCTTTCTTGCGCACCGGTTCGTGGGCGATGCGGAAGACGGCCGAAGTGTTGAGCCCGCCGGCGCAGCCGATGAACAGCTGTCCCTCGTCCTCCGAATCCAGGTTGATGAGCGTCTTGCCCTCGAAGAAGCCGGGCTTGAGTTCCATCGCGCCGTCCATTCCGGTCTCCTCGCTGATGGTGAACAGGCACTCGATCTTCCCGGTGGGGGTCTTGTCCTCCAGCAGGGCGAGGCAGGCGGCTATGCCAATGCCGTCGTCGGCTCCGAGGGTGGTGTCCTTTGCGATCATCCAGCCGTCCTCGATGACATAATTGATGGGATCCTTGGCGAAGTCGTGCTCCACGCCCGGATTCTTCTCGCAGACCATGTCCTGATGCGCCTGCAGCACGATCGTGGGCACGTTCTCCTTGCCGGGAGCGGCCTCGCGGACTATGAGCACATTGCCTATGTGGTCCACCTTGCATTCCAGCCCGCGGTGCACTGCCCATTCGGTCAGCCAGGCGGTGATGGGGCCTTCATGACCGGATTCGCGCGGAATGGTCGTTATTTCCTTGAAGATGTCGAGAACTGATTCTGAAGTCATACGCTATGAAGATTGAAATCCCACGGCCGGGGCCGCGGGACTGTTTGCTATCTCTGTGAGGAAGTGAGCATCTCCTCTATGTCATTGACATATTTCCGGAAGACCTTGTCCGTGGACATCAGGTCCGAGACCGTGTTGCAGGAGTGCAGGACCGTAGCGTGGTCCTTGCCGCCTATCTCCGCCCCGATGGTGGCCAGCGAGCAGTTGCTGATGAACTGGCGGCACAGGAACATCGCGATCTGGCGGGCCTGGACTATCTGGCGCTTGCGGCTCTTCGAGAGCAGGTCGTCGCGGGTGATGTTGAAGTACTCGCAGACATTCTTCTGGACCTTGTCTATGCTGATGTCGAGTTTCGCCTCGCCCACGATCTTCTGGATCACGTCCGCGGCAATCGCAACCGGGTCCCTGTCAGTATGGACGGTGGAATGGGCGATCACGGAGATGAGGGCGCCCTCGAGTTCGCGGAAGTTGGTCTTGATGTTGGATGCGAGATACTCGTAAAGCTCGTCGCTGAAGGACACTCCCTCGCGGAAGGCCCTGCTCTTCAGCATCTGGAGCCTGGTGTGGTAGTCCGGATAGGAGAGTTGCACGGAAAGGCCCCACTTGAAGCGGGAGAGAAGCCTCTCCTCGAAATTCTTCAGCTCCACGGCCGGACGGTCGGAAGTGAAGATGAGCTGCCTGCCGCTCTGGTGGAGATGGTTGAAGACGTTGAAGAAGGCGTTCTGGCAGCCCTGACCCATAAGGTCCTGGATATCGTCCACGATGAGCACGTCCATCCTCATGTAATATGCGAGGAAGTCGGTGAGCTTGTTGTGCACCGCGACGGCATCCATGTACTGGGTCTTGAATTCGTTGCCCGTCACATAAAGTACCACGAGTTCGGGGAACTTCTCCTTGATGGCGATGCCGACAGCCTGCGCGAGATGGGTCTTGCCGAGGCCCGGGCCGCCGAAGATGAAGAGCGGATTGAACGGGGTCTTGCCGGGAGCCACGGCTATGTTCCGCGCCGCGGTGATGCCCATCTTGTTGCACTCCCCCTCCACGAGGTTGGCGAAGTTGTAGACGGGATTGAGGCGGGGATTGACCTGGATCTTGTGGAGTCCGGGATAGACGAACGGTCCGGGGTTCTCTCCGGGATTGGCCGCGGAGACGTTCATCGGTCTGTTGGTAGGCGTGCCGACGAGCTGCTGGGGCACCTTGATGGACGGCTGGTTGCGTACTACTTTTATAAGGTATACGAGCCGGGCGTCGGATCCGATGACACGCTTCAGCGTCATCCTTATCACATCGAGATAGGCTGACTCAAGATACTCGCGGAAGAAGTCGGAGGGGACTTCCACCGTGAGGGTCGCCTGGTCGAATGATACAGGCCTTATCGGCTTGAACCACGTATTGAACTGCTGCGGCTCAATGATGTTCTCGATGATGCGCAGGCAGTTGTTCCAGACGTCTATATATCTTTCTTGGTCGGTCATTTAGTCAGAGGCAAATAATGACCCCATGTCCAGGGGTCATCATCCGAGTGCAAAAATGGGTGAAAAAAAATTGATAAAAAAACTTTTTAACTATTGTTTTTTCACTTTTTTGGTTATAAAATATTAAGAAAAAGACGGCGCCCCATTGGCTTTATATCTTACTGATTTACAAACAATTATAAAACGGGCGCTTTGCTAACTGCCACATATTTCCGCAGTTTCCCCAATTTAAATCATTCAAATTTACGCATATGCGGAAAAATCCCTCTCCTGCTATGCTATGATGCATAAAAAAACGAATTCGGATTTTTGGGGAAAACGCTATTGGAGGCGTGATGTCGATTCCCCGGAAATTTTCACGAGAAACGCATCCGGATATTTTTTCTTGATTGCCGGGAAATCCGCACGAGTTTCGGACTCGTCCGCGGAGACGGCGATGATGTAGCGGTAGATACGGCCGGCCTTGATGATTTTCGGCTGATAACCCAGGAATTCACGGGATTTCGCCGGCAGCAGGTTGCCTCCGGCCA
>JAEEGL011332316.1_pt1 | contig 13611 bp, 12 predicted proteins | sample 9134231 | NCBI WGS metagenome assembly JAEEGL01 (sample SAMN16246548, study PRJNA631951) | gut metagenome | biome: gut microbiome; feature: rumen; material: fiber-attached | host: Bos | place: Iran: Karaj | collected 2018-10
ATGGAAAAATAAAAAGTTACGATACATTGTACCGTAACCTGTTTTCAAATGGAGCGGATGATGGGAATCGGACCCACGTAGTTAGCTTGGAAGGCTAAGGTTCTACCATTGAACTACATCCGCATCAAGTAGACATTTACAATTATATCAAATATAAGGTAAATGTCAACAAGTTTTTTATTTTTTTGAGCTTTTCTTAGTAGAAGTGCTCTTTTTAGATTTAGAAGTTGTTTTAGCCTTCGTAGATTTAGTTTTTGAAGATGTTTCTTTTTTCTCTTCAGCTACAGCTTTAGTTGATTTCTTAGGACTAGTCTTCTTTTCTTCTTTTATGACTGGTTCTTCATCTTCATCATGCTTAACTGTCTCTTCTACTTCTTCGTCATTATCGTCATCTTCGTATGTTATTTCTGGGCTATCGTCATTGTTAGTTGCTCTAGCAACGATTACAAAAACGATAAGTGCAAATAAGAATCCAAGAATCAAATATGTTCCAAGACTACTACCTTTATTATTATTTAGATAGTCAATAACATCGAAACGACTTTCAACATTTTTAACATATTCAGAATGAATAATGTTGATTATCTCATCTTTGTAACTAGCATCAAAACCTTTAAATGTTCTTTCACCAATAACGATATATGGAACACCACTAGCTTCTTCTTTAAAGTAAGCAGCTACTTTATCCATCAAAGCCTTGTTATTTTGATCGTTCCATACTTCGTATTTAACTAAATCAAAATATTTACCTTCAGTTGGTTCGATTTCTTCAAACCAAGCAAGTGCTTCAGCGCAGTGTGAACATCCTTCACCTCTAAAGATATATACCTTTACTGCAGGATTATTTAGTTCTTCTGTTGCAGTAACTTCAACTGCACCAGTAGTTTCATCTGCAAATACATAATTGTTGCCAAATGTAAAAGCTGCTGCTACTAACAAAAATGATATAACTAAATATCTTAATTTTCCTTTCATATATTACCCTCCTACAGAATATAATAACAAAAAAAACAGAAGATATCAACGATTTAGTCAATATCTCCTTTATTTTCTAGCTTATCAATATCAACGCCACTTATATAATCAAACTTTTTACTAATCTTATCACTAGTTATTTGAACCTCTTGAACATCTTTATTTACCGTTTGAATACTTTTAGCTAGTTTATCCCATCTTTCCTTATATCTAGAGAACTCAATTCCAAGTTTATTAAGCTCCTCATGAATTACTGTTGTATACTTATCTCTTTCAATATTTTTAATAATCATCTGTATAACAGTAAGCGTACTCATTAAAGTTGTTGGAGAAACTATCCAAACTCTTTTCCTATATGAATAATCTATTAAATCAGGATGGTACGCATTAATCTCAGCAAAAATTGCTTCAGCTGGTAAAAACATGATTGCTTGATTAGCTGTTACATCAGGAATAATATATTTTTCACTAATCGCATCAATATGTTTTTTTACGTCTATTTTAAACTGTTTTTCATATCTTTCCCTTATCTCTACTGGTAGCTTTTTATCAGTCATATTCCTGTAATTTTCAAGTGGGAATTTTGAATCGATAACAATCGTACCAAGTGGATCAGGTGCAAATAAAATAGAATCAGCAATTGTATCATTTGGAAGAGTATATTGAAGTGAATATACTTTAGAATTGTTTTCACCAAATACACTTGTAAGTATTTGCTTTAAATTAACTTCTCCATATATTCCTCTACTCTTTTTATCAGTTAAAATACTTTGTAATGATACTATATCATTAGACAAAGAATCAATCTTCTTTTGTGCTTCATCAATCTTTGTTAATCTTTCAAGAATATTAGTAAATGTTTTATTACTTTTTTCAAAGTTTTGATCCAACCTATTATTTACTTTTTCATTTATTAAAATAAGTCTTTCTTCAATATCCTTATTTAACTTATCAAAATCCTTATCTAGATCTTTTACAAATCCATTTCTAAAATCATTAACTTCTTTATTTATATTTACTTCGAATCTACCGAGTCTTTCAGTAATATTTGCTTCCAAATTATTTTTAAAATCAATTTCTCTATTCTTATCTTTTTTATTTTTTATATACAAATAAACAGTTAAAAAGATATTAATAGCGAGTAATGCTACAATTATATAATCTGTCATATTCCTCCTTTAGAATGAATTCTCTTTCATTATCTCGAGCATTCTATCAAAATTATCATCATTAGCCATAATACATTTTCTAGTAGCTCCACATTTTTTACATTTATATACTATCTTATATGTGTCATTTTTGGCTTTTTCGAATCCTACTGGTTCTAAAATACCATGGCAAGTTTCAAGCCTATCACCAGGATTGATATCGACATGTTTACTTGATAAGCAGTGATTACAGTGATCCCTAGATGAATAAACTAACTTTTCAACTTCTTTACCACACACTTCACATATAAATTTTTCATCTATTTCTTTAAACTTTTTATTATCCATAAAAACCTCTATATATATTATACTAAATAAAAAAAGAAAAGTATAAAATACTTTTCTTATTTACTAGATTCAACCATTAACAAATAGTAATTTCTATTAAATTTTTTATATATCCATTTTGAACAATTCTTATCCCATTTTTAAAATAACTTATACTAGCAATTGTACAATAATATGATAGATATTCAAATAATTAAAAAAAATAGGTTTACACCTATTTTTTATCTTTCTTTTTACTTTCTAGATATTCATCATAAGTACATCTTCTATCAATGATTGATCCATCTTCCTGTATCTCAATAATTCTATTTGCTACAGTTTCAATTAACTGATGGTCCTTAGAAGTAATTATCATTTCTCCATTAAACTTCATAAGCCCATTATTAAGTGCAGTAATACTTTCCAAATCTAGATGGTTTGTTGGCTCATCAAATATTAAGAAGTTATTCTTTTCAAGCATCATTTTAGATAATATACATCTAGCTTTTTCTCCACCAGACAAAACATCCACTTTCTTAAATACATCTTCCCCAGAAAATAACATTCTTCCTAAGAATCCTCTAAGTTCAGTTTCATCGTCACCATCATAATATTTTCCAATCCACTTAACTAGTGTTTCATCACCATTAAATAGTTCTCTATTATCTTGTTTAAAATAGCTAGTAGTTATAGTCGTACCATATTCAATTTTTCCCTTATCATATTTAACATCACCTGCTAATATATCAAGAAGTAATGTTTTAACAATACTATTGCTACCAAGTATAGCTACTTTATCACCTTTTAATAATTGAAAGCTTATATTATTAAGTACTTTAACTCCATCCAACTCTTTTGTTAGATTAATAACACTAAGGATTTCCTTCCCACTTTCTCTATTTGGTTTAAATTCTATGAATGGATATTTTCTACTAGATGGTATAATCTCATCTAATTCTATTTTCTCTAGCATCTTCTTTCTAGATGTAGCCTGTTTACTTTTTGAAGCATTTGCACTAAATCTTTGAATAAATGCTTGTAGTTCTTTAATTTTTTCTTCTTTCTTTCTATTCTGTTCTTTCATTTGTTTCAAAGCCAATTGACTTGATTCATACCAGAAATCGTAGTTACCAATATATAATTTTATCTTATGGTAATCGATATCACATATATGTGTACAAACTTTATTTAAGAAATGTCTATCGTGTGAAACAACTATTACTGTATTAGGATAATTAATCAAATATTCTTCTAACCATTCAATAGCATCTAAATCAAGATCGTTTGTAGGTTCATCTAATAAAAGAATATCAGGGTTACCAAACAAAGCTTGTGCAAGAAGTACTTTAACTTTCTTATTGTTAGGAATATCTTTCATTAAACTATAATGTAAATTTGTCTCAACACCTAAGTTATCTAATAATTCACCAGCTTCACTTTCAGCTTCCCAACCATTTAATTCAGCAAACTCAGCCTCAAGTTCACCTAATTTAATTCCGTCTTCATCAGTAAATTCTGTTTGAGAATACATTTTCTCTTTTTCTTTCATTATTTCATAAAGCCTAGAGTTTCCCATTATTACAGTATCAATTGCAGTATATTCATCATACGCATAGTGATTCTGCTTTAAAACTGCAATTCTCTCATCTTTTGATATAACTATTTCACCATGACTAGTCTCAATTTCTCCTGAAAGAAGCTTTAAAAATGTAGACTTCCCTGCACCATTTGCACCGATAAGTCCATAGCAGTTACCAGGAGTAAACTTAATATTTACATCTTCAAATAAAGTGTTTTTTCCAAATCTTAAAGTAACATTATTAACTTGTATCATACACGCCTCCAAAACTTATTATAGTTTACTATATAAAAACTATTTTAACAAGTTTACATTTTATAATATAATAAAATTGGTGATAGAATGTTTAAATATCTGTTTAATTACATCATATTATTATTGATATTTATAGCAGTAGATTTCTTCCTAACTGTTTCCCAATCAGTAGCTAATTTACTTGGCTATTTGCCAACACTTACAATGGTTGGGAATACTCATATACTTTTGGTAATTCCATATTCATATCTAATTGTTAGATTTATTTTTATAAGAAAAGCTAATAAATTAAATGAATCAGATTTCTATGCATCAATTAAGAAGAAACTTAGATTGATAATAACAATTATAAACATTATATTTTTGATAATAGAAACATTATTTTTCAATAATCAATTAATATGGATAATATATTCAATATCGATTGTTGTATTCCTAATAATTCTCAAAACTGAAAAAGAAAAAAGAGAAAACTTAATGAAAAAGAATATAAAAACATATTTTGGAGAAAATAAAAAGAGATAATAATTTATCTCTTTTTTATATAACTTCTCAAATTCTTAGATCTAACATTATTTTCTATATAATCTTCTATATAAGGAACTCCACTACCTAGAAATGGAGCAAATAATCCATCATATACATCGATTGGATTAATATCTAAATTTTCATCCATAACTCCAATACTTCCAAAAAGTGAGTTCATTTCATTATCATTATGAGTTCTTAACAAAGGGTCATCATCACCAAGTCTATAATCAGAAAAATCATAAAAGTATATTTTATTATTAACTACTTTAATATTATGCAAGAAAAAATCACACAGAAGGATTTTGCTATCCGTCATTTTATTTATATCATTTCTTATATTTCTAAGTGAAGAAACTAAGTCATCAATATCCATCAAAGTGAATTTTCCATTTTTACCTTTAGGTAATAAATCCATATAATATTTTTGAATTATACCATTTTTATCTAAAACAAAATTATATGGTTTTGCAAAACTACTAAAGTTAATCTTAGAAAGTCTTATTCCAATAGTAGTTGTATCTTCAGTTAATTTTCTATCGGAATAAAATTGTTTTATTGCGACGCCACGGTCTTCATAAACAATTCCTTCGTGACCTCTACCAATTTCAATCATTACTATTCTTCTCTAAAGTTTAAATACCAATCATTTAATTTTTCTTTTCCACTATTAAATAATCCTTTTAAAAAATCAAATGTCAATCCGAATTTTTCTTTTAGAACTGCAAAATCTGCTTTTGCATTTTCACATATTGAAGATCTATAGTTACAAATTGCAGTAGTAATCTTAATATATAATTCAGTTAATCTCTCTTTTACTTTTGTATATATTCTAGATACAGCACTTTTAATTTTTTCCTTGCATCCTGGAAATAATGAATCTATTTTTGAATCAATTTTATAAGCCACACTTACAATTTTTAATTTGATTTCATCTTTTAACTCATCAAATGTAACTCCATTGAATTTCTCACCATAAAATAAGAAATCAACTACTTTTACAAATCCTTTTTTCAAAGTGTTAGTATTCTTTGATTCAGCAACACCTTCAAAATAATCTAATGCCGTTATTCCTTGAATGCTAGTACCTAATAAATCAGGAGTCTTACTATCGTTGCCTTTAAGAACAGTCGTAGAAGTAAGAAGTGGTGCATTACCTTCCATATTGTTATATGCAACAATAACACACAAACTTGCAAGAAGTACGATAATGAATCCTATCATTATTTTTGATAAATCATAAAACAATGTTCTTTTCATAGAGAACATCCCCTTTCAAACGACTACATTATACCACATTTTTGGTATTTTTTCAATGAAAAAAGGCTTATTTAAGCCTTTATATATCAAGTGAATGTATTTCTTTAATATTACTTGATGATGTATAATCAATTTTTATTTTATCTCCAGCCTTAACAAAAGGTAATACTTCTTCATTAACTTTAATAGATACTCTATATTTTTGATTGTTTGTATCAACTATATAATAATAAGTATTTCCATCTATAATAACACTATCGATACTCTTAATTGTTATCTCATCAAGTTTATCTGTCTTTTTATTTCCAATAAGCTTTAGATAATTCTCACTAGCCTTATAAATTCCCAAACTAGCATCTGTAACACTTACTTTTTGGTAATCTTGAACATCTACGAATCCATACATCTTAACAAGACCAGCATTATCTTTTAATGAAACCATATAAGTTGCTCTACCATTCAAATTAATTAAAAGTGGGAAAGTAGATACATAACTCATTTGTTGCACTTGCCCTTCAGCACTTGCCATAGCACTGAACTCTTCAGCACCAGGTATCAAATAATAATTAGTCTCCTTAGTTCTCATGTTAACTAAAATGAAACCTAAGTTAGATTCGTCACTAGCAACACTAGTTACACCAGTATATAGATATACATCATCATCATATGTCATATAGTTATATCCATCAGTAGTTGCTACTACATTCTTTTGACCAAATAATGAATTTAAAAATCCGCCATTATATAAACCATAGTCATCAAATTGATCAATTATTAGATATGGATTATAAACATGATCTACCCATGTTGGAATATCCCCAACCATATATCTCTTGCTTTCTCCACTAACTGGATCAATTATTACTACACCATCAATCTCTTCTCTTAGTCCAACTGCAGAATATTTGATAGTAGGTACTACAAAGTATGGTTTACCATCATTATCTAACTCGAAGTTAGCATCCCCAAATACTAAAGTAGGATAACTAAATCTAAGTTTTCTATATAAATTATCATTGAAATATGCACTAGGAAGATACTTCATTCCTTTATCTAATTTAATTAAATTAGCTTCTCCACTAACAGAGTCTACTCTTACATAATAAGGAATACCATTATCTCTATTTATAAAAAACTTTATAATATCATCATATTCAAGAGGTGTAACTCTTATTATTTTATTATCATAATTTATTTGTGAATATAAATCAGATACATAAAATTGGCTTACTAAATCAGTCATTTCACCAACAACTCTATCACCAATTTTTTCTGTAGATGCTCTATCAAGTAGTGGCACCTTAGTAAAATCTACCTCAGCTACCTCTGTTGCAAAATCCTTACCAGTACCAACTTCAATTCTATGTGCATAACTTTTTGAATTAAATATTGGTGAATTGATAAGGTTAACAATTAGAATTAAACATATAACTGCAGGAATTATACCAACTATAATTTTTGAAGATTTAGAAAATTTAAAATTCACCACTTTCTTATTCTTATCCATTGATATAGCCCCATATTCAAAGAAATAACACAAAGCAAAGAATATTCCATAAAGGAACATTGCAAAGGCATAAAATTCAGTTGCATGAATATTGATTGCAGGGAGAGTTATATAAAATACAACAAACCCTATTATAATTGTAATAATTAAACTTTTAATAATACTTTTTAACATTAGAAATGTCTACCTCCTCCGCCAAATGAACGGCCTCCACTACCAATATGAACACTGCTTCCCCCTACTCTTCCTGAAAAACTAGAATGTGATGATGAATTATAATGATTTTGTTCATTATGTATAACTCTAACAGATGTATGTGTAGCAATAAACTTATCAGCTGCTGGATATACCTTACTTGCTTTACCATCGAGATAATTATCGGCATTTACTGCTAAATGTATTCCAGTATGTTTTGCAATATTAGCTGAAACAAATATAAATGCACCAATTAAACCAAGACCTAAAGATATTATTATATTTGGCCTATGTACTTTAACCTCTTTTGGATGGCCATAATCATCTATAACTACATTGTGATTTGAAGATGGAACTGTTGTACCATAAGAATACAAATCATCAATTATTAAACTCGTTGCAGAATAATATCTTTTGTTCTTAACATCATCAAAAATTGAATCTAACATATGGTCTATTCTATCATCATCCAAATATAAAATTGCATCACCAGTAGTAGCAATATAAAATTCTCTTGTATCCATATCTATTATAAATATAGATCCACTTCTTTTAGTATTATCACTTCCAAAATAATTATATGCATAAAAGTCTTCAGCATATTTTCTTGCTGTTCCTTTAGTGTTATTATTAATAGTTACAACAATAAAATCAAGTTGATACGTACTAACATAATTCATTATATCCTTATATAAATGTGCTTCTTCTTCATCATTATATAAATCTGCAAAGTCATATACTTTTTCATTAACATTAACTCTAGGTGTATTCATTATATCGTTATAATACTTTTTAGTATCTATTGTATCCCAAACACCCATATCATCATCAGTTCTTGGAAGTACAGTCGTACTACAATATGCTTCATATGGAATAGCAAGTAAGAATAAAGAAATAACAACAATTAATAATCTCTTCATAATGCCTCCTATAATATCCATGTGATTATCATTGCAATAACAAATATTATTGAAAAAATAATCATGAACCATTTAAATGCAGCACCTTTTGAATAAGGCATATTACCAATCATCTTTCCAGTTTGACCATTCATAGCAAAAGGATAAAGTTTATCTTTGTACTTAATATTTAATAACCAAACAGGAAGTAAAACATATTCACTTTCTTCTCTCGTATCCTTAACAAGCTTTTTTGAAGGATAAAATGTAGAATAATTAATTGTCCTACTTAATGAATTCAGAGCAGTATTATGAGCCCTATCACTAGATACTCTATTTGCCTTATCTCTAGGAACATCATACTTTTCAGCTAAAAATCCAGATAAATATGATGGGCTAAAATCAATTAAATCAATATAGTTAAATGGTTCTACAGAATTCATAATTGCATCATCAAATCTAACTGAACCATCTACAGGAATAAAATTAAATGAATAATCTGCTTTCCTATCTACATCATAAGTATCTGTCTTCGTATATGCTTTATCACCTGAAGTCCATGATGTTACTTTAGTAGCCTTACCTGCTATCTCAGCATGCACTTCATATGAATTAAGCCAAAATGGAATATACACTCCAGTTATCTCATTAATATTTTTTTCATTTTTAAATTCTTTTGGTAAGAAAAGTTTACCTTTACAGACATCTCTAAATCCAGCTATTGCATCTTCTTTAGTTTTAGCAAACGGGATAATTTTACTAGGTTCAAATTCGTCAGTTAATCTATTTTTAAGTATTGCCGTATTTTTACAATATACACAAAAAGTTGCAGAAGTATTTTTATCTGTAACAATCTTTGCACCACAGTTTTGACAAACATATTCGTCCATCTCAACTGTCTCTTGCTTCTTTTCTACTTTCTGTTTTTCGTACTTTTCAGTATTAGCAACTATCTGATCTTTAGTAAAACTACTTCCACAATATTCGCATTTCCAATTTTTACCTTTAGGATTATACTTCAAAGGTGCACAACAACTAGGGCACTTATGATCAACACTATTTTGCATAGACACCTCCAAATTAATTATTTCTTTGTTTCTTTTGTATTACTATATCCAAAACTCTCAATATACCATTTATCATCTTGTTTAACTAGCTTTAATTCTTTTGTAAACACGGCATAATGTACCTCACCTTTATCATCAGGTTCAGCTTGGTTAAAACTGATATTACATCTAATACTATTTACTTTTATAATCGGAGAACCAAAAGCAAATGCATTTCCAGTAAATCTATTATCACCAACTACTACATTATCGAGTAAATAAACATTTCCATTTTCCTTAAGAACATAATTTTTACCACTAAATTTCATATTCTCAAATTGTTTAATACCATTTTTAGTAAATATTGAACTCATTACTTCGTCATAGTTCTCAACTTTAAAACCAGTTTGTTTAACTGTTTCTTCTTCATTAGGTGTCTCTACTTCTTTAGGAGTTTCTTCTTCACCTTCTTTTGGAGTGCTTTTTCCTATTTCAACATTATCACCTTTAAATATTTCTTTAGGCTTTTCATAAACGTTAATAAGGTTTTTTATCATTGATCCCATCAAACTTTTAGCTTCTTCAACACTAAGCTTATCGCTCTTAATCGTATTATCATTTACATAGCTAATATTTGGTTTCAAAAGATAAGCGATTCCTCCAATAAACAGTAAAAAGACTCCAACTGCAACAAACAAAGTGGATCTCTTCATAGTTTTAATTCTATATAATAAACTTTTTATATCTAAATGTATACCCTTCATATTTATTCTCCCATATATATATTATATTACATAATTAACCAAAATTAAATATATTTATCTTTCCCTTATAATCTTTTAAAAGTTCTTTAACAAATATAGACTCTCTACCTTTAATGGTAAACAAAAATGTCTTCTTTCTACATCTAGTAATTGCGACATAAAACAGTCTTCTTTCTTCCTCAAACTCATATTCTTCTTTCTTTTTAATATAATAAAAAATACTATTTTCTTTAATCTTACTAGGAAATCCTACATAATTATCAATTAAATTAATAACGATTACATAGTCTTCTTCTAGTCCTTTAGATTTATGTACAGTATAATATCTAATACTTTTATCTTTATAACTTAAATCTCCACTATTAATCATATCTATATCACTATTATTTCTACCAAGAACCATAATATTATCTATATTTTCAATTATTTTATAATATGCATCATCAATATCTTTATAATAAACAACATTTAAAGAATTATTAATATAACTAGTAGGTATCAATCTTTTTCTAAGTTGTCTTCTATTCTTCATAACAAACCTACTAGAAATATTAACTATATCAGATGGATTTCTATAAGTATATTTAAGTTTAAGTATCTTAGAATTACTAAAATAACGCCTAAAATTTATAAATAGATCTAAATCACAACCATTAAATTTATAAATTGATTGAAAATCATCACCAACACATATTACTTTAGTACCAAACTTAGTAGATAACTTATGAATAAGTTGATACCTAATAAAAGATGTATCCTGGTATTCATCAATAAATATGTACTTATACTTAAATCTTTTTACCAAGTCTATTTTATTTGTAGCATTCATAATTAAATCATCAAAATCTAATAGTCCTAAAGATTTAATCTCTTCTTCATATAGAACATATACTTTAAAAATAATTATTAAAAGAGCTTTATCTTCAAAAGGAATATCTTCCCTAAGTAATCTAAGTAGATGAAAACTATCATAACCATATGCTTTATAGGTATGAATGAAAGAAACTATAATTCTTTTTATATTATCGATATTTACATCTAAACATTTGAATAAATAATAAGTCTTATCATAGTAAATATGGCACTCAAAAAACTCAGAGACAATATAATCCAAAAGAGAATCAAAAACGAGATTTATATTTTTATCACCAAGTAACATCATCGCTAGTTTATGAAAAGTTAACACTTTAACATCAAGATTATTACATAAGAATGAATTTACCATATCTCTTACGCTTTCATTAGTAAAGGATATACATAACACCTCACTTTCTTTAACACCTTTTTCTTTAATAAGATAATTTATTTTAGAAGAAATAGTAAAAGTCTTACCACTCCCTGCTCCAGCAACGACTAAAAGATTTGAACTATTATCAAGCACAACTTTTCTTTGATATTTATCTAATACTTTTCCATTAAAATATATTTTGTCTCTATTAAAAAAACCCATAATATATTATTAAACATATCTTCTATTTACACCGACATTAAGACAAAAATATAAATTAGCACTCTCTATTGACAAGTGCTAATAACGTAGTATAATATGTGTTAGAAAAGGAGGGATTTAGTATGAATGAAAATCCATATGAAGAGAATTTGAAGAATCCACTAGAGAAATACGGGAGAGATATCGTTCAAGCTGTTAAAGACAACAAAATAGATCCCGTTATCGGTCGTGATGATGAAATAAGAAGTATCACGAGAATTTTATCAAGAAAAACTAAAAATAACCCAGTTCTAATTGGTGAAGCTGGTGTAGGTAAAACTGCTATTGTCGAAGGTTTGGCACAAAGAATAGTTAAAAAGGACGTTCCAAATAGTCTAAAAGATAAAACTATATGGGAACTTGACCTAGGTTCTTTAGTAGCAGGAGCAAAATATCGTGGTGAATTAGAAGAAAGATTAAAAGCAGTTCTAAAAGAAATCAAAGATTCTGAAGGAGAAATAATCTTATTCATCGATGAAATTCATATGATAGTTGGTGCTGGTGCTGAAGGTGCAATGGATATAAGTAATATGCTTAAACCAATGCTTGCAAGAGGTGAAATTCACTGTATAGGTGCTACTACTCTTAACGAATATAGAAAATATATAGAAAAAGATAGTGCTCTAGAGCGTAGATTCCAACAAGTATTAGTAAAAGAGCCATCAGTTCTAGACACAATTACAATATTAAGAGGATTAAAAGAAAGATTTGAAGTTTATCATGGAGTAACTATTAAAGACAAAGCTTTAGTAGCTGCCGCTACTCTATCAAATAGATATATAACTAATAGATTTTTACCAGACAAGGCAATCGATTTAGTAGACGAAGCTTGTGCTACTGTCAAAGTACAAATGGAAAGTGTTCCAACTGAACTAGATACTCTTACAAGAAATATCATGCAACTAGAAGTAGAAAAACAGGCACTTAAAAAAGAAAAAGATGACTTTTCTAAAAACAGAATTGATGAAATCGATAAAAAACTAGAAGATCTAAAAGAAAAAGAAAAGAAATTAAGAGAATCTTGGGAAAACGAAAAAGAAGTAAACAACAAAATAAATAAGAAAAAGGAAGAAATAGAATCTAGAAGAAGAGAACTCGAAAGAGCTGAAGATAATTACGATCTTGAAAAAGCAGCAAGACTTAAACATGGTACTATTCCTACTCTAGAAAAAGAATTACAAGAATTAACTGAGCAAAGTAAAAATGAGATATTAAGTGATACAATCGACGAAGAAAGTATTGCTAAAATCATATCAAAATGGACAAATATCCCAGTTAGTAAACTAGTTGGAGAAGAAAAGAACAAACTTCTTCATCTTGAAGAGAACATGAAAAAACGTGTTATTGGTCAAGATAAAGCTCTTAACTTAGTAGCAGATGCAATAATAAGAGCAAGAAGTGGTATTAAAGATCCAAATAGACCAATTGGTTCATTTATCTTCTTAGGACCAACTGGTGTTGGTAAAACTGAAGTAGCAAAAACTCTAGCAGAAGAATTATTTGATGACGAAAGACATATGGTAAGAATAGATATGTCAGAGTATATGGAAAGCTTTTCAGTATCTAGATTAATCGGTTCTCCACCAGGATATGTCGGATATGATGAAGGTGGACAACTTACTGAAGCAGTAAGAAGAAA
>JAEEGL014030290.1_pt1 | contig 13611 bp, 7 predicted proteins | sample 9134231 | NCBI WGS metagenome assembly JAEEGL01 (sample SAMN16246548, study PRJNA631951) | gut metagenome | biome: gut microbiome; feature: rumen; material: fiber-attached | host: Bos | place: Iran: Karaj | collected 2018-10
GAATATATGTGAGAATGTACACCGAGGCTAAAGACTACGGTGTAAATCTTATTATCGAGATGCAGGATACGGGAATAGGAATGGATATGAAGGATGTAATATCCGTTTCGGAAGGATTGTATCAGGCCAATAAAAAGAGAAACCGCAGCACCGGAGGTATCGGACTTGGATTGTTTATAGTGTACGGATTTGCTCACAAAATGGGCGGATTTGTAAAGCTGGAGAGCGAGAAAGGAACTGGAACGACCGTGCGCGTTACCGTTCCGCAGACAGTAGTTGATTCAAAGCCCTGCTTAGTACTTCCCGCACAGTTTAAAGGAGATATCCTTTTCCATGTTAAATCGGATAAATACAAGACCCCGAGAGTGCGCGATTTCTACAGAAACATGGCATCAAATCTTGCTGTCGGACTGCATGCTCCGCTGTATTCCGCGGAATCTCTTAAAGAGATTGAAAAGCTCAGCAAAAAGCTCGATGTCAGATATATATTCATGGGTCAGGAAGAGTACGAACAGAATCCGACCTACTTTGATGATCTGAGCAAGACTGATATGGTTGTAGCGGTTTCGGCGGTTGACGGATTTAAGACAAGCCCCGGAAGCCGTGTAATCGTGATGCCCAAACCTCTCTATGCTTATCCCGTAATCAAGATCCTTAACGAGGGACGTGATGTAAGGAGCATTGAATATGAGCACAGCTCCCAGAAACCTGTCTTTAAGGGTGTAAAGGCGCTTGTTGTCGATGATGAACCGATGAACCTTGTGGTTGCAGCCGGTCTCTTCAGAGAATATGAGATGATCATAGATACCGCGGTAAGCGGAAAAGAGGCTATTGCCAAGTATAGGGAAAAAGATTACGATCTGATCTTTATGGATCATATGATGCCGGAGATGGATGGAGTCGAGGCTATGAAACTGCTTAAGAAGGCGGCGACAGAGAACGGTAAATCGATTCCGGTTGTTGCTCTTACAGCAAATGCAGTTTCCGGAGCTAAAGAAATGTTCATAAATGAAGGCTTTGATGGATTTATCGCCAAACCCATAGACATTTCCGATTTTGAAAGGGTAATGATGAGAGTCCTTCCCGCATACTCCGTGAAGGGAGGTGAGAAGGCATAATGATCAAAAAACTTGTAGATAAAATCAGGTCATTCATCAAAAATCCCGACAACGATTTATCGGAAAGAGTATTTATAGGCTTTGCGTTTGTAACGGAAATCGCTGTTACCATCGCATTTATTCTGGAACTTGTCATTGGCCATGATCTGCCCGAAATAATGACAATGGCCGGAACAATGATATTGATTCCTACCGTTACGATCATATGCCTGTACACCAATAAGCTGAAGATTGCCATAAGGATACTTGTGACATTCATGATATTGGGCATATTACCGGCGATTTACTTCTTTGGAGGCGGCTTTAAGGGCGGTGGAGTCCTTTGGGCTATTTTCGCATGCCTTTTTGTCGGACTTCTTATATACGGAGCCTGGAGAATAATATCGCTGATAGCTATATTCGGTGTATCCCTTGCGTGCATGCTGGTTGAGTATTATCACCCCGAGCTGATCGCCGATCATTCGGATGAACTGTTTTTCCTTGATGTTTTTGTCACTATACTTTTGATCGGTCTGATTACATTCTTCATGACCATGTTCCAAAACAAGCTCTACAAGGAAGAAAACAACAGGGCAAAGAAGGAAGCCGAAAGAGCGGAAGAACTGACAAGATCCCAGAATAGGTTCTTCTCCAGTATGAGCCATGAGATCCGTACTCCGATTAACTCGATTCTCGGACTGAACGAAGTAATACTCAGGGATCAGAATGCCTCGGATGAGATCATAAAAGAAGCATCCGGTATACAGGGAGCAGGTAAAATGCTTCTTGCTCTTATCAACGATATCCTTGATTTCTCAAAGATAGAAGCAGGAAGCATGGATATTGTGCCTGTGGATTATCATGTGGGCGATATGCTCTCGGAGATCGTAAACATGATCTGGCTGAGGGCAAACGATAAAGGCCTCAAATTCAATGTAAGCGTCGATCCCGATGTTCCTTCGGTACTGTACGGCGATGAGGTAAGGATCAAGCAGATCATGATCAACCTCCTTAACAATGCGGTTAAATACACTGCGGAAGGTTCGATCGATCTTCATATAGAGAGCAGCGAAACAGACAGAGAACATGTTCTTCTGAGCATAACAATTTCCGATACGGGAATGGGTATCAAGAAAGAATCCCTTCCGTATCTGTTTGATGCGTTCAAGCGTGTGGATGAGAAGAAAAACCGCTATATCGAAGGAACAGGCCTTGGACTTTCGATAGTTAAGCAGCTGGTTGAACTGATGGACGGAACCATCACCGTAAACAGTGTATACGGTGAGGGATCAAGTTTCACCGTTGCATTAAAACAGGCTGTTTCGGATCATACCGCTATAGGTGAACTCAATATCCACAATCAGACCGCGGTCAAGAGAAACCAGTATGAGAGTTCATTCAAGGCACCCGATGCGAGAGTGCTTATTGTCGATGACAATGAGATGAACCTGCAGGTTGAGACGATGCTTCTTCACGATACTGAAATGATCGTGGACAATGCTCTGAGCGGAAAAGAAGCTTTGGATCGTGCTCTTGATAAGAAATACGATGTCATCCTTATGGACCACCTTATGCCTCAGATGGACGGTGTAGAGTGTCTTGAAAGACTCAGGACACAGGCCGGTGGTCTTAACAGGACAACTCCTGTATTGGTTCTTACAGCCAATGCGGGAAGCGATAACAGAGATCTTTATGCGAGAGCCGGATTTGACGGATATCTTGTTAAGCCTGTTTCGGGAGACGCTCTTGAAAAGGCTCTGATGAAGCATATTTCGGCGGATAAGCTTGTATTAAGCGATGCTATCAAGAGCATGAGTGAAGATATAAATGCAGCCTCGGGATACTCCGGAAAGACATCGGTTGTAATCACTTCGACAGGTATGTGCGATCTTCCGAACAGCATAGTAAACAAGCTGAACCTTAAGCTGCTTTCATTCCTTATACACACAGACGAAGGCGTGTTCAAGGACGGATCGCAGATGGATGCGTATGAATTCCTACGTTATATTCATTCGGGAAAGAATGCATATTCGGCACCGCCCGATGAATCGGCTTATACCGAGTTCTTCTCTGCAGCGCTTAAGCGTTCACACCATCTGATCCATATAGCTCTCACTCCGACAATGAGTGATGATTATAAGATCGCATGTGAAGCTGCGAAGGCATTCGACAATGTTACTGTTATTAATTCGGGATGTCTTTCAAGCGCGACGGGTATACTTGTGCTCATCGCGCACAAGCTTGTTCAGCAGAATCTTCCGGTGCAGGATATTATTGAAGAACTCGAGGAAGTAAAGAAGCGCTTAAGATGTAGTTTTATTATCGATAAGACAAGTTACATGGCAAAGAAAGGTCTTATAAGCAACACAGTGGACCGCTTTGCAAAAGCGCTTAATATGCATCCCAGTATAAATGCCATGAACGATAAATCCGGACTCGGCGGTATAAGGATAGGAAACACAAAAAGGGCATACAGAAGATATATTACCAGTGCATTCCCGGTTGATATCATTCCTGATCCCGAGGTTTGTTTCATAACCTATGTTGATGTACCGATGGAGACTCTTCTCTGGATCAAGGAGGAGATAACCAAGTATGCTTATTTCGAGCACGTTGTATTTCAGCAGGCATCAGCAGCGATTTCGTCAAACTGCGGTCCGGGTACATTCGGCATACTGTATTTCATTAAATCGAACAAGTCCTACAATATCGCGTCATATATTGAGGATTCGATCCGCGAGGAATCATATGAAGATTCCGAAGAAGAACAGCTTCACGATATTTCATATCTGTCTGCATCATATGATGAAGAAGAGAGCGGAAGCGAAGCATATTCTTCAGATGAAGAACAGGAAACAACCGAAAAAGAATGGTATGACAGCATAGAAGGCATCAACGGTCAGACTGCTATAAAGAACAGCGGATCGGAAGAAGCATTCAAGATGGTGCTCAAGATATTCTATGAATCTATTGATTCCAAGAATTCAGAGATTGAAGGATATTATTCGGCAGAGGACTGGCAGAATTACACAATCAAGGTTCACGCTCTGAAGAGTTCCGCCAAACTTATAGGTGCAGCGTCGCTTGCTGAAGATGCACAGCTTCTTGAGAATGCAGGAAAAGAGCAGGATATAGCTTATATCAACGAGCATCATGCTCCTTTTATGAAAGAATACACAGCTTTCAAAGACAAACTTTCGATAATATTCGGTGAAAAGAAGGAAGAAGTTGAAAACACCGATAAACCGCTTGCGGATGAATTCCTGCTTGAGAGCATATACGAAGGACTTCGTGATGCTTCCGAGAATATGGATTACGACACGATAGAAGAGATTTTCCGGGAACTCGATGAATATTCTCTTCCCGAAAGCGATGAAAAGAAGCTAAAAGCTATTCGTGATAAAGCGGAATCGTTCGACTACGACAGTATTCTTGAAATTATCGAAAGCTAAAGATTAAGCTTGTGGAAGGTTCAGACATTTAATGGATACGGTAATCAGAATTAATCAACAAGTTAACGATTTCGTGTGGGGAACACAAGGACTTGTTCTACTGCTCGGAACCGGTTTTATATGCTGCGCTATAACAGGATTCTTTCAGATAACGCATATAAGACACTGGTTTAAGAACACCTTTTGCATAATGTATGGAAAAGGAAGAGTGGTTAATGACGCGGGAGCCTTGTCGCAGTTAAGGACATTCTGTACCGCACTGTGCGCAACGATCGGTACCGGCAATATAGCCGGCGTTTCTACAGCTATCTGCCTCGGAGGACCGGGAGCGGTATTCTGGATGTGGATAGCGGCATTTTTCGGAATGATGCTGAAATACGCCGAAAATGTGCTCGGTATCTATTTCAGAAGGAGAAACCGTGACGGAGCATGGTCCGGCGGTCCCATGTATTATCTGCAGGACGGACTCGGCGGATATAAACACTGTAAGGTTATAGGAAGAATTCTCGGAATTCTGTTCTGTATTTTTACCGTGCTCGCTTCCTTCGGTATCGGAAACACGCTTCAGATTAACAATATTACAATCAATGTTGAGGAAACTTTCTTTTCAGATGTCGAAACCGGAACATTATTGGGGTTGCCTGTCGTAAACCTGATTATAGGATTTGTTCTGATGCTTGCCGCTGCAATCATTATTTTCGGTGGATTCAGACGTCTTGCGGCTGTTTCCCAGAAGCTGGTTCCTTCCATGGCCGTGATTTATATGCTGGGATGTCTGGTAGTGATTGCTATGCATATAGGATCGATTCCTGCCGTATTTACCTCGATATTCAAGTTTGCATTAGGTCCCAAAGCCATAGGCGGAGGAGCTGCCGGAACAGCGATACAGATTGCTTTGAATACCGTAAAGAACGGATGTAAAAGAGGTGTTTTCTCAAATGAAGCGGGACTCGGATCGTCCGTAATGGTTCACTGCAACAGTTGCGTGAGAGAACCTGTTAAGCAAGGATTATGGGGCATTGCCGAAGTATTTCTCGATACAATGGTGATCTGTACGATGACAGCTCTTGTTGTATTAAGTTCGGGTGCCATAGATCTGCAGACAGGAATAGTTGCTGAAGGAATCAATGATGCAACACTTGTTGCCAAAGCATTCGGGGCTACTCTGGGGAAAACCGGAGAATGGATTGTCGTCGTGGTAATTACGCTGTTTGCGTTTACGACAGTAATGGGCTGGTCATATTACGGAGCAAAAGTCACAGAGTATCTTCTCGGAGTGACATGGGCTAAGATATACAGAGTTGTATTTATAGGACTTATTCTTCTCGGGGCTGTTATGGAGTCACAGCTCGCCTGGGATATTTCCGATACTTTCAACGGACTTATGATGATCCCCAACCTGATAGCTATTGTTTCCCTTTCACCGCTTATAGTTAAGCTGACGAGGAATTATAAGCAGAGACGGCTGAAAGGAAAAGATGTGGAGCCGATGCTTTCATTCGATCCCGATATCCAGAGGGATGCACGTAAAGCAGTTGTGGGCAGGGGATTTGACTGATATAATAAAGAATGTTTTATATTTAAGGGTTTTGGAGGTTTTTTATGAGTGACAGTAAGATGAACATCGCTATTGTGCTGTATCAGTACAGTGTGGTGGTTAAAGGAATGGAAAAAAAGCTTGTCGATCTGGGCTATAAGGTTGATATAATTGCCGATAAATACGAACAGATGATAAAAACCTGTGCTCCCGTTGACTCTTTATTTATAGTTTATCTGCCGAACGACATTATCGATTCCCACAAATTAAGACTTCTGCAGTCAATTATACAGACAGTAAAAGACAACTCGAGAAAACTCATACTGATCGGTGAAAAGGATAACCAGGATGAAGTTGCACAGGCGATTCCCGCCGCTAAACCCATCCCATGGATCAGCAGGCCTGTAGATATCGCAAAACTGTCCGAAACGATTGAAGCAATCAGCAACGGAAAGAGAATACTTATCGTCGATGATGATCCCTCTTATGCAAAAATGGTAAGAGAGTGGATCAAAGATCAGTACAGAGTTGATGTTGTTACTGCGGGTATGCAGGCAATCACATTTCTGATGAAGGTTCCGGATGATGATAAGGTAGACCTTATTCTTCTGGACTATGAAATGCCGATAGTCGACGGACCTCAGGTTTTGCAGATGTTAAGACAGGAACCGGCCACAAAGGATATTCCCGTTGTCTTCCTGACCGGAAACGGCACCAAAGAAGCAGTGCAGAAAGTTATGGCGTTAAAGCCGAACGGATATATTCTCAAATCAACGACAAGGGATAACCTTCTCGAATATATCGCAAATAAATTAAACTAAGAACGGAGTAATTTTAATGAGAATTGAAGACCTTGAATCATACGAAATATTAGAAGACAGAGAAATAAAAGATATTGGAAGCCGTGGAATCAGACTCCGCCATAAAAAGACCGGTGCAAGATTTGCACTCTTATCAAATGATGATGACAATAAAGTGTTTTATATAGGATTCAGAACCCCGCCTGCAGATTCGACGGGTGTGGCTCATATTACAGAGCATTCGGTTCTGTGCGGATCCAAGGAATTCCCTGTAAAGGATCCCTTTGTCGAGCTTGCAAAGGGCTCTCTTAACACATTCCTGAATGCAATGACTTACCCGGATAAGACAGTTTATCCCGTAGCAAGCTGCAATGATGCCGATTTCCAGAACCTTATGCATGTATATCTGGATGCGGTTTTTTACCCCAATACCTATACAAACGAATCAATCTTTCGTCAGGAAGGATGGCATTATGAGTTTGATGAAGAGGGTAAGCTGATCGTAAACGGGGTGGTTTACAACGAGATGAAGGGTGCCTTTTCTTCACCCGATGAAGTGCTCAGCCGTCAGATCATGAACTCTCTTTATCCCGATACTATATACGGAGTTGAATCCGGTGGAGATCCCGATTATATTCCCGATCTTACATACGAGCAGTTTCTTGATTTTCACAGGTCATATTATCATCCTTCGAACAGTTATGTCTATCTGTACGGAGATATGGATATGGCTGAAAAGCTCGATTATATCGACAGGGAGTATCTTTCGAAATTCGATAAAAGGAGCGTGGATTCCGAGATCAGGGATCAGAAAGCATTTGACTCAAGGAAGGTAGTAAGGGAGAAGTGCTCGCTTGCCGAAGGAGAGGATGCAAGCGATAATACATTCCTTTCTCTTAATTACTCCTTCGGTCAGTCCGTGGACAGAGAGCTGTATCTTGCTCTTTCCGTGATCGATTCCGCACTTATAAGCACACCCGGTGCGCCTCTTAAGCAGGCACTGGTGGAGAAGGGTATAGGAACAGATGTGTACAGCATCTGCGAGCCCGGTATCAAACAGCCCTATTTTTCCATAATTGCAAAGGGTACGGATGTTTCAAAAGAAAAAGAGTTTACGGACACTGTAAATGAAGTGATCACAGGAATAGTAAAGAACGGCTTTGATAAAAAGTCGCTGATGTCCTCTATCGTAAAGCAGGAGTTCCAGTACCGTGAGGCAGATTTCGGACATTACCCCAAGGGACTCATGTACGGCCTTCAGTCCCTCGATTCATGGCTTTATGATGACGATAAGCCTTTCATCCATATCGAAGCGCTTGAAACCTTCGATAAGATGAAAAAGAATGTTGAGACCGATTATTTTGAAAAGCTCCTTAAGGCAATCTTTGTTGATAATACACATTCATCCCTTGTAATACTTGAGCCGGAGCTTGGCCTTGCCGACAAAAAGCAGAAGGTGCTTGATGAAAAGCTTGCAGCATATCAGAGCTCATTATCCGATAAGGAACTGGATAAGATCAGGGCTGATTTTGAGAAATTAAGAAGCTTCCAGGAGCAGATCGATACCCCCGAGAACCTTGCAAAGCTTCCGCTCCTTTCAAGAAGCGACATAAAGAAGGAAGCAGAAGGCTTCAGCATAAAGGAATCGGAAGTGGACGGCAAAAAGGCTTTGCTTCACGATTACCGTACCTGCGGGATATCTTATACAACGCTTTTGTTTGATCTTAAGGATCTTCCGGGTGATCTGTATCCTTATGCATCCATCCTTCAGAATGTGCTGGGTCAGATCGATACTGACAAGCATAAATATGCGGATCTTAACAATGAACTTGGCCTGGTTTCAGGTGGATTAAACTTCTCAAAGGATATGTTCGTGAGCGATGATGATCCTGAAAAGTATGTTTACACCTTCCAGATGAGATCAAAATATCTGTATCAGAATACAAAAGCTGTATTTGATCTGGCGAAGGAGATCATATTTGAATCCCATCTTGATGATACCGTAAGGCTTTACGAGATAATCGCCGAGATGAGATCACAGATGCAGTCCTCGATGATATCCTCATCCCATTCCGTTGCTGCGGGAAGAGCGGCTGCAGGCCTCAGCACCGCCGACAGGATCATGGAGATAAACAGCGGAATAGACTTCTACAGATTTATCTCCGATATTGTAGATAATTACGAAGATAAAAAGGATGAGCTTACCGCAAAGCTTAAAGAGACGGCAAAATGTATTTTCAGACCGGAGAACTTCTTTATAGACATAACATCCGAGAATGAACAGGGAGCGGAAAATCTCAAAGGGATAATTAAGGAGATAGATGCTTCTCTATACAGGGACGAAGTAAGAAAGGAACAGTTCAGGCCCGAACTTCTCAAAGAAAACGAGGGATTCATGACTGCAGGACAGGTTCAGTATGTATGCAGGGCCGGATATTTCCTTGATAAGGGTGAAAAGATAAACGGCTATATCCCTGTATTAAAGACTATCCTGGGATATCAGTATCTGTGGGAAAATGTGCGTGTTAAGGGCGGAGCCTACGGATGCTTCTCCAGATTTGGAAAGAACGGAATAGGATATTTTGTTTCATACCGTGATCCGAATCTTGACGGAACAGTCAAAGTATATGAAGATGCACCTTCCTTTATAGAGAAGTTTGATGTTGATGAGAGGACCATGACCAAATTTGTAATAGGAACCTTCAGTGAGCTTGATATTCCTCTTACTCCCGCACTTAAGGGCTTAAGGTCTCTCAGAGCATATATGACGGGTACAACCCTTGAGGATGTTCAGAAAAGAAGAGACGAGACTTTGAGCTGCACTCCCGGGGATATCAGAAAGTGTGCTGCTTACCTTAAATCAATCCTTTCAAAAAAACGCCTTGTAGTGGTGGGAAGCGCCGCCGCAATAAAGGAAAACAGCGGATTGTTTGATAAGGTAGAAAATTTATTTTAAATTTTTTTTAGATTAATGCAACATTTCATTACTTCGGTCTGTATTATAGGCAGAAGGACATAAAACAGTGTTTTTCAGGAGCAAATAAAACCGGTCCATAAGGACAACAAGGAGGAGGTTATGAAAAAGAGATTTTTGGCATTAACAGGAATAGCATTATCAAGCGCAATGCTTCTAACAGCATGCGGCGGCGGAAGCAGTGCTCCCAGCCTCAGCAATTCTAAAGGAGCATATGAAGACAGCGCTGTAACATCCGAGGCGGCATACTATGATGATTATGACTATGATTATGAGTATTACCCCGAGGAAACCACAGAGACAGCAGCAGAGTATGACGAATTCGGTACTTCAAGCGGCGCTGTAGCGGATACTGTTGACGATTCCGCATCCGTTTCCGAGAAAAAGAAGGTTGACAACAACAGAAAACTCATAAAGACAGTTAATCTGGATGTTGAGACCAAGGAGTTTGATCAGCTGATAAATACGCTGGAAACCCAGGTTGATATGTTTGACGGATATGTTGAGAGCCAGAATACCTGGAACGGCACCTATTATGACTATTACGGACGTTATTCCGATCCGTCTGCGAGAAATGCAAGCTACACCATTCGCGTTCCCAGAGAGAATCTTGATGCATTCCTTGAGACCTTCTCGCCTCTCTGCAATGTTAAGAGCAAGAGCGAAAGCGTAGAGGATATCACTCTTTCATATGTCGATCTTGAGAGCCACAAGGCTGCACTCGAGACTGAAGAACAGACACTTCTTCAGCTCATGGAGGAAGCAACCGAGATGTATGATATCCTCACCATCGAGGATAAGATCACGGATATCCGTTATCAGCTTCAGAGTATGGAGTCACAGCTTCGCACCTACGATAATAAAGTTACCTACAGCACAGTGTATATGACCATCACCGAGGTTAAGGAACTCACTATCGTGGAGCCCGAGCCTGAGACCTTCTGGGACAGACTTTCAAAGAGATTCAAAAGCAGTATGACCAATATGGGTGACGGATTCCAGAACTTCATTATCTGGTTCATAGCAGCCCTTCCTCACCTCATCCTCTGGGGCGGCATCATCTTCGGTATAGCAATGGGTGTAAGAGCTATCGTAAAATACAACATCAAAAAGAGCAGAAAGCGTCGTGAAGAAGCTGCAAAGAATCAACCCGCACAGCCTCAGGGCCAGTACTTATACGGCCAGCAGCCCGTTGTTTACGGATATGCTCCCGTTCAGGTAAATACCGCAGCAAAACCCGCGGCAAAACCCGCGCAGGCGGCTCCCGCTCAGGACGCAAAAGCGGCACCCGCAAAGGAAGAAAAGAAGGAAGCAGCTGATCAGAAAAAAGAAGCAGTAACCGAAGAAAAGAAAAACTAAGATTGGAATTGAACAGATAAGGTGACAGCTTTATCTGCAGCCGGTGTGTCATACCGGAAGGTATGGCACGCCGGAATTTGTGTATTATGGATAATATGAAAAAATCGGGTTATGTGACATTTATCGGACGCCCCAATGTGGGTAAATCAACACTTATGAACAGGCTTATCGGACAGAAGATCGCCATCACGTCAAATAAGCCCCAGACAACTAGAAATAAAATTCAGACTGTATATACCGACGACAGAGGACAGATTGTTTTTCTGGACACTCCGGGTATACACAAATCCCACAACAAACTCGGGGACTATATGGTAAATGCCGCCAAAAGTACCCTGAGTGAAGTTGATATTGCCATTTGGCTTGTGGAACCCACGGACTATATAGGTGCAGGTGAGAAGCATATAATCGAGCTTTTAAAGAAAGCAAAATGCCCGGTGTTCCTGGCGGTTAACAAGATAGATACTGTAAAGAAGGAGGAGCTGCTTCCCTTTATCGATACCTATCGCAGGGAAATGGATTTTGCCGAAGTGATACCGGTTTCCGCAAAGCGCGGTGATAACTGTGATGAACTCATGAATGAGATATTCAAGTATCTACCCTACGGTGAAATGTACTTTGATGAGGATACCGTTACGGATCAGCCCATCAGGCAGATAGCAGCCGAGATAATAAGGGAAAAGGCGCTCAGGCTTTTATCCGATGAGATTCCACACGGGATAGCCGTAACCATAGAGCAGATGAAAAACCGCGGAAATATCTATGACGTTGATGCAAACATCTATTGTGAAAAGGATTCTCACAAGGGCATCATCATCGGTAAGGGTGGAGCTATGCTTAAAAAGATCGGATCTCAGGCCAGACCGGAAATTGAAGAAATGCTTGAAGCAAAGATCAATCTGCAGCTTTGGGTCAAGGTAAAAAAGGACTGGAGGGACTCCGATTTCCTTTTAAAGAATTTCGGATACAACGAAGAGGACAGCTAGTTTAAAATGCAGGATTTTATCTTGGTCACAGGAATCATAATTAAACAGATGCCTATAGGCGAGAGTGACAGAAGAGTTACGATCCTCACCAACTCACGCGGCAAGATATCAGCCTTTGCCCGGGGAGCAAGAAAGCCTAATTCGCGCTTTTCCGGAACCACATGTCCTTTCTGCTTCGGGAGCTTTAAGCTGTATGAGGGAAGAGATGCTTACAATATAGCGGAAGCGGATATAAAGAATTATTTCGAGGAATTCCGTACCGACCTTGATGGCTCCTTCTATGCGGCGTATTTTGCCGAGATCGCCGACTATTACTGCCGGGAGAACAACGACGAGAGGGAGATGATGAAGCTGTTTTACCAGTCCCTCCGGGCACTGTGTGCCCCAAGCTTAAACGACAGACTGGTAAGATATATCTATGAGCTCAAGAGCATAGCCGTAAACGGGGAGTATCCCGGAGCGCCGGATAATATGACTCTGAGCGGATCTGCACTGTATACTCTCGATTTCATAGCAAACAGTCCTATAGAATCACTTTACAGCTTTAAGGTTACGGACAGTGTGCTGGATGAACTTGGAAATGTTGCGGAAATGTACCGTAAAAGATACATGGAGCACAGTTTCAGAAGCCTTGATATCCTTGAGGGATTAAACGGCTAAAAATACAGAAAAATATTGTTTTTAAGGCACTTTTAGGGTATAATAAATCAGTTGTATTCTGTTTTGAAATACATCTGGTTTATTTTTTTGCGATCAATATATAAAAAGACGCTGACAGCGCCGTAAATGGAGGATGGTTATGGAAAAGACAATGGACAAGATCGTTAATCTGGCTAAAGCAAGGGGCTTTGTTTACCCTGGCTCGGAGATCTACGGCGGACTTGCCAACACATGGGATTACGGTAATCTCGGAGTGGAACTTAAGAATAATGTTAAAAAGGCATGGTGGCAGAAATTCGTGCAGGAGAATCCCCACAACGTAGGTGTTGACTGTGCGATACTGATGAACCCTCAGACATGGATAGCTTCAGGTCACCTCGGAAGCTTCTCGGATCCTCTTATGGATTGCAAGGAGTGCCACGAGCGTTTCCGCGCAGACAAGCTCATCGAGGATTACGCTGCCGAGAACGGAATAGAATTACAGTCATCGGTTGACGGCTGGTCACATGAAGAAATGGAGAAATTCATAAACGATAACAATGTCCCCTGTCCTTCATGCGGAAAGTACAGCTTTACAAGCATAAGAGAATTCAATCTTATGTTCAAGACCTTTCAGGGTGTTACCGAGGATGCAAAGAGTGTTGTTTATCTCCGTCCCGAGACAGCACAGGGAATAATCGCAAACTTTAAGAATGTACAGCGTACATCCCGCACGAAGGTTCCTTTCGGAATATGCCAGATCGGTA
>JAEEGL014315498.1_pt1 | contig 13611 bp, 13 predicted proteins | sample 9134231 | NCBI WGS metagenome assembly JAEEGL01 (sample SAMN16246548, study PRJNA631951) | gut metagenome | biome: gut microbiome; feature: rumen; material: fiber-attached | host: Bos | place: Iran: Karaj | collected 2018-10
CAACAAGGACAACATCGTGAGGCAGCTGTCCGCATCCGACGGCGCCGTCTGCGCGACGACCTTCAAGGTGGACGGCAGGTTCGAGAATCCCGTCGACTGCAACAGAGTCAGGGAATTCATGGATGTCGTGAAGGAATACAGAAAGAGCTTATAATGAATAAGACAGCAGGCTGATCCCTGCTGTCTGCATGTTTTATGTCGTATATTTATGTAATCGTTTCTTCGGTTTTATTCGGTATCTTTCCTACACTTCAGAATCAGGCGATCTTAAACGGCGCCAGGCCCGTCTTCGTCGTCCTTTTCTGTAATCTCATATGCGTTGCAGGAAGTCTTTTATTATGCCTTGCAAACAGAATCGACCTGAAAATCAACGCCAGAGAAGCCGTCTGCTATTTCCTGTCCGGCCTGTCCATCTTCATAACCGATTACACACTGGCGCTGTCCTATACCAGGATACCCGTCGGACTGGCGACGATGATCCATTTCGTATATCCGGTCCTGGTCTATATCGCCACCGTTCTCTTTTTCCATAACGGCATCGACGCCGGCAGGATTCTTGCGATCGTTCTTTCCGTATCCGGACTCTTTCTTCTGAACGACGGCGAGACCGTTTCCGATCTGAGAGGCGTTGTCTATGCACTGGTATCGGCGCTCTCCTATTCCTGCAATCTGCTGCTGCTTGAAAGGGGACCGATCAGGGAACATGATCCGTTCAAGAAGAATTTCTATATGTTTGCGGTTGCGCTCTTCTTTTCGCTGATCATGGATCCCGGAAACATTTCGTTTACGGATATCAGCGGTTCCCAGCTGATCTTCATGACGCTGGCGGGTCTCTCGCTGATCTGCGGCAGCATCCTGCTCACAAACGGTATCTTTTTATTGGGAAGCAGCGATTCCGCATTCATCAGTACGCTTGAACCGGTGACTTCGCTTGCCGTGTCGTCGCTGGTCCATCATTATGTACTGAAGCCCAGAAGCGTGATCGGATGCGCCTTCATCATCCTTTCCCTGATTCCGATCATGAAAAAAAGCGGAAAACAGCAGTAAGGCAGGCATTAAAAATACGGCTCAGGCAATGAGGTTTTGTATAATAAAATCATCAGATTATCGGAAGGAAGAGAAAGATTATGACGAAATTCCATTTTGCCGGCAGATACAACGGAGATCCCGAAAGCCTCATCTCCCACGAACATGAACCGGGCTATGTGCCCTTCAAAGAAGTCCAGGATATGAACAAGCTGGCTTTACTGATCAACGGGCTGTCGGTCGTCATCGCGATCGTGGTCTTTGGCATCTACTTTGTGAAGTGCAGAGCGCCATTCAGCCTGTTGGGAGGGATCCTGGCGGTCCTGGTGATGGTGCCGCACGAGTTTCTGCACGGCATCTGTTTCCCGGAAGACGTCTACATGTACGAGAACCTGAACAAGGGCATGCTGTTTGTGGTGGGTCCGGGGACCTTCTCCAAGGCGCACTTCGTCTTCATGTCGATGCTTCCAAACCTCGTCTTCGGCTTTATTCCCTTCATCATCTTCCTGATCGATCCGACCCAGTCGGTGCTTGGTTCGCTCGGCGCCTTCTCGATCGCCGCGGGCGCGGGAGACTACTACAACGTCTTCAACGCGCTGACCCAGATGCCAAAAGGGGCCAGGACCTACATGCACGGCATGCATTCCTACTGGTACATGCCTGAACAGAAATAAGAAAAAAAGAAACGTCATCCTCGATGGCGTTTTTCTTTCATCATTGAATCTTGAAAGTGCAGGGTACTTTTTTGATATGAAGGACATATGACGAAAACTATAATGAAATCGATAGATCAATAAGAGGAGGAACCGATATGTCGTACCAGTATGTCAAATTCTTTTCGTTGGGACTCGTTCGAAACGGCGAATTCCACATGTATCTGCCGCCGAAGAAGGCCGGCTTCTTCATGAAGGACAACCCGAATTACCTCAGACCGGCCAAGACGCTGATTTTATTGCACGGCTTCAACGGCGACTGCGACGACTGGCAGCAGCATACCCCCGTCGCGGAATGGTCGATGAAATACAATCTGGCCATCGTCATGCCCACCGGCGGCGTCAGCTTCTTCTTAGACAGAGAAGCGACCGGCCACAAATACGCGACCTTTGTCGGCGTCGATCTTGTCAATTATCTGCGCGAGACCTACGGTCTGGCCGAGAAGAAGGAAGACACCTTCATCGGCGGCAACTCCATGGGCGGTTGCGGCGCGCTCCACGCAGCACTGATGTTCCCGGAGACCTTCGGCGCGGCCATGGGCCTTTCCGCCGCAGCCATCGCCAAACAGTTGCCCAAGATGAAGGAGAGCCTGCAGCAGAACCGCATGGCTAACCTCGAGTATTATATTGAACAGTTCGGCGATCTCGACAAGGCGATCGACAGCGACATCAATGCGGAGTGGCAGTTCAAACAGAATAAAGATAAAGGAATTGAAAACCCGCGCATCTTCATGGCCTGCGGAACCGAAGACTTCGGCATCGCCAACAACCGCGAGCTGGCGCAGTTCTTCAAGGACAACGGCGCAGACATCGAATACTACGAGGATAAGGGCATCCACAACTGGTCTTTCTGGATTCCGGCTGCCGAAAAAGGCATCGAATTCCTGCTCAAATAAAAAATTGTATAAAAAAAGTATTGACAGTCATATGAACCTCTGATACAATCAAAGTAACTTGAGGGAGTAACTGGCCCGTCAGGGCAGAGAAGCCGTCAGCCGATCGATGAGATCCGGTCATCTTTAATCAGTGAGACTCATGCGGTATTTCTGCATGAGAAGATAACAAACCCGTGTAGAAATACCCGGGTTTTTTGATAAGGAGGAAAAGAACATGTTAATCAGAATCATTGTGCCGGCAGTGCTCGTCCTGTCTGGCATCATCCTGGCGATGACGGGCTATGTGAAGGCTTCGCCGGATGTGGCGATCATCATCTCGGGTCTCAAGAAGACGCCGAAAGTGCTGATCGGCCGCTCGGGCATCCTGATCCCCTTCTTAGAGAGAGTGGACCACCTTCATCTGGGACAGATCTCGGTCGACATCAAGACCGACACCTACATCCCGACCAACGATTTCATCAACGTCAAAGTCGATGCGATCGCCAAGGTGAGGGTCGACACTTCGCCGGAAGGCATGCTGAAGGCGGAAAGAAACTTCCTGAACAAGGAGCCGCAGGAGATCGCGCTGGAGCTGCAGGATTCCCTGCAGGGCAACATGCGCGAGATCATCGGCACGCTGGACCTCAAGACGATCAATACGGACAGGGATTCCTTCTCCGATCAGGTCATGGCCAAGGCCAGCAAGGATATGGAGAAGCTCGGAATCGAGATCCTCTCCTGCAACATCCAGAACGTCATTGACGAAAACGGTCTGATCAACGACCTGGGTATGGACAATACCTCAAAGATCAAGAAGGATGCGCAGATCGCCAAGGCGGAAGCCGACCGCGACGTCGCGATCGCCAAAGCGAAGGCCGACAAGGCGGCAAACGACGCCAGAGTCGATGCCGAGACGCAGATCGCTCAGCGCAACAACGAGCTGGCCATCCGCCAGGCGGAACTGAAACTGGAATCCGACAAGAAGATCGCGATGGCCGATGCGGCCTACGAGATCCAGAAACAGGAACAGGAAAAGACGATCCAGACGGCGACCATCAACGCCCAGATCGCCAAAGCCGAGCGTCAGACGGAACTCAAGAAGAGGGAAGTCGAAGTGAAGGAACAGGAGCTCGCGGCGACGATCGAGAAACAGGCCGATGCGAACAAATATGCGACGGAAAAGGCGGCGGAAGCCAGACTGATCCAGCTGCAGAAGGAAGCGGAAGCCAAGAGATATCTCGCCCAGATGGAAGCCGAGGCGATCGAAGCCAGAGGCAAGGCGGAAGCGGAAGCGATCCGCGAAAAGGGCATCGCTGAAGCGGAGGCCATGGAAAAGAAGGCCGAAGCCTATCAGAAATACAACGGCGCCGCCATGGCGGAAATGATGATCAAGATCATGCCGCAGCTGGCTGCCGAGATCGCAAAGCCCATCAGCGCGATCGACAAGGTCACGATCTACGACAGCGGCAAGGGCGAAGGCGTATCGCAGGTCTCGGGCAACATGCCTGTCATCATGAAACAGGTCTTCGATACGATGGCCGAAGCGACCGGCGTGGATCTCAGGGAAATCATGAAGGCCAATACCTACGATGCCAAGGTCAACCGCAACATCAATGTGAGCGGCCTGAACGAAGAATTGAGCGAATAAGAAAGCGGGGCAATGCCCCGCTTTCCCTTATCTTGTGATAAGATAATGACGGGAGGTGCTTTACTATGAAAGCTAAAGACATTTCCTTTAATTACAGGCGTTAAGCCTGTTACATACGCGCAAGTGAGTCTCACTTGCCTTTCTTTTATATGAATATCATCGAAGACGTCTTCAGCCGCTATCAGCCAGTGAAAAGTAAGCTCAAAGCCTACGGTTTTCAGCGTGCAGAAAACAAGCTGGTCTACAGGAAGAAGCTCATGGAGGACGCCTTTGAAGCGCTCATAGAGGTCGATGAAGAGGCAAATACGTCCGGAAAGCTCATCGATATAGATCTCAACGAGGAATATACCAATATCTACTCCGAACACTACGGCGCCTATGTCTCGATGGTGAGAGAAGCCTATATTGCCTTACTCGAAGACATACGCGAACAATGCTACGAGAAGAAGCCGTTTCTGATGAAACAGACGGAGCGCATCGTCGCTTTTATCAGAAAACAGTACGGCGTGAAGCCCGAGTTCATCTTTCAGAACTATCCGGATTACGCGGTCTTCCGCCACAACGGCAAATGGTTCGCCATCGTCATGAACATCAATGGAAAGAAGATCGGATTGGAGGATAAGGAGATCGAGATCATTGACGTCCGCCTGGATCCCAGGCTCACCGCTTCCCTGAAGAACGAGAAGGGCTTCCATGAAGCATGGCACATGAACAAGGAAAACTGGATCACGATCCTGCTCGACGACAGCGTGGACGACGAGATCATCTTCTCGTTGATCGATGCGTCCTACGAGAAGACGGAGCTGACGGACGCCTGGCTCGTGCCGGCCAATCCGGAGTATTACGACGTGATCGGCATGTTTTCCAAGAGCGATACGGTCATGTGGAAGCAGTCGCAGAACATCCACGCCGGCGACATCGTCTACGTCTATGTCGCGCAGCCCTACTCCGCAATTCTCTATCAGTGCGAAGTGCTGGAGACGGACATTCCGTATGAGTATAAAGACAAAAACATCTCCATGAACAGGCTCATGAAGATGAGGGTGCTGAAGCGCTATCCCAAGGAGCGCTATACCTTCACCTGGCTCAAGAGTCAGGGCATAAAGATGATCCGCGGACAGCGAAGACTGTCCAAGGAGCTCTCGGACAAGCTTGGATAGAAGGAGAGAAGGATGAAACGCAAACACATCATGACCGTCATCGCCGGCTGCGGCCTGATCGGGACCTGCCTGGGCGTTCTGGTCAATCTGGCGGGGCTCTTCTATACGCCGATCGCCGACGATCTGGGCATCGGCAGGGGAACCGTATCGCTGACGCTGACGATCTACAACCTGGTCCACGGCTTAAACGGGATCAACGCCTTAAAATACATGGAACGCTTCGGCTTCAAGAAAGTCGTCCTTTTCGGAACCATCCTGCAGGTCTCTACGACCTACGCATTGTCATTGTGCACATCGATCGTGCCGATGCTGGCGCTGAACGTGGTCCGCGGCTTTGCCTCCGGCATGATCGGCATGGCCATCGTCTCGATCATGATCAACTTCTGGTTCAACAAAAACAGCTCTCTGATGACGTCGATCGCCCTGGGCTTCTCCGGCATCGCCGGCGCCGTCCTGTCGCCGTTCATCTCTTCCTTTATGGAAATGCACGGCTGGCGAAGCGCGACCGTATTTCTGAGCATCCTGATCTTCTGCTTCAACCTGCCGGCATTGCTGTTTCCGATCTCTCTAAAACCGGAAGACGTCAATGAAGAGCCCTATGGGGGAACAAAAGAAGACAGCGTCCAGGAAGAAGGCGGCAGCTACGACATGAAGCTCTTCTGTCTGGTCCTCGCCTTCGGTTCATTGGCCTCCATGATCTCCGCCATGCCCCAGCACTTTGCCGGCATCGCCCAGTCCTATGGCGTGGCCTCCGCGGCGGCCGCGATGGTCTCGGCGGCGATGCTGGTCAACAGCGGCGGCAAGATGTTGCTGGGCGCTCTGATCGACCGCTTCGGCAACAGGCGTTCACTCACGCTCTACATCGTTTTGCTTCTGGTCGGAAATATCATGATGCTCCTGTGCAGAGAAAAAGCAGCCCTGGTCATTTCGGCTGCCTTGTATGGAACATCCTACGGTCTGTCGGTCGTCGCCTCTTCCTCGCTTTCCCGGGAAAAGTTCGGCATGGCCAATTACGGAAAGGCATATTCGCGGATCGCCTTCGGAACGACGATCGTCAACGCCCTGCTCAATTACGTGATCGGTCTCTCCTACGACCTGACCGGTGCTTATACGCTGTCGCTCGTCGCGACGCTGGTGATCGCTTTGTTACTGCTGCTGCTTCTGAAACTGCTCTATCCAAGGGCCGATCAGAGAAAGCAGAAGGAATAGAAATCGATCGATCCCTGTCCCTTGTATGTGAAATACAGAGAGACTCTGTCAGACTCGTTGAAGTTTACATCGACGGCTTCGCTGTCGATGAAGGCTTCGCTCTGTCTGAGTGGAATCACTGCGAGAACTTCTCCGTTCGGGGAAGTTTTTATTTCGAATACGCCGGCATCGCCCCGCGTTTTGATGCTGAGACGGACGTGTTTAACAGGCTCAAAATACTTGAAGCCGGCAGTGGAGCCGTTATTCATGTTTTTAATGTACTGGCCTTCAACGCATTCCCCGTCTCTATGATCCTGGCTGAAGGCGGGGTGTTCCCTAATCGTCTTTTCGTCGCACTGATCGACGTAGTGGATGGCGCCGTTTCCTGACGTCAGATGGCAGGCGATGAATGCGCCATACTCTCCCTGCGTGCGCAAAGGGGTGCCGTTGAGACCGCAGCTGGTCATCTCGGCCTGATCGAAAGTGCCGTCCGGATTCCTTTGAATCTTCTCCGCGACGCCCTGTCTGGCGTAGGCGGACCAGTTGGTCTGACGGTGACCGAAGATGTAGTAGTCATTGTTAAAGAAGATCAGTGAGCCGTGGTTGTTGCCGGTGTAGCTGACCCTGTCTTTCTCCTCGACCAGGCCGATGTCGCCGTTGTCGTGCAGGATCCCCCGATAGGTGAAGGGGCCTTTCGGGCTCTTGGACATCGCATAGCACAATTCATGGGAGTTCATCGAGGAGTAGATGAAGTAATAAATATCGTCGAACTTTCGGATCGAGCTCGCCTCGAAGAAGTCGTGCCCCTCTTCGGGGCAGTTATGGATAATGATTTTTTCGGGTTCGCTCTTCACAGTGCACATGTCCTCGTCGAGTTCGATGACGAAAGCTCCGGAAGAAAGCGGCAGCGTTCCGAATTCCCGTTCCATGAAGTCCCAGGACAGGTCGGGCGAAAAGCCGATATATAGATATGTTCTGTCTTCATCGACGAGGACCGCCGGATCAAAGGGATAGGGATCGTTTTTCCTTTGTCCGAGGAATTCGCCGTTTTTATCTTTGACGTGGTTCAGGAAGTGGAAGGGTCCCTCCGGGACGTCGGCGACTGCCACGCCGATGGAGCGGGTGTTGCAGGGACAGTAGTACAGGTAATACCTGCCGTCCTTTCCCTCTACGACATCCGGGGCAAAGAGGGGATTCAGCTCTTCTTTGTTGAGCGGATCCTGGTCCTTGCGGAAGATGGTCCCGTGAAAGGTCCAGGCGGACAGATCATCAAGCGGCGTGCTCCACAGGACGTAGTCGTTCTCACAGAAAAACGGCGCACCGAAAGAGTCGTGGGATCCGTAGACATAGAGGCGGTCGCCGAAGACGCGCGGTTCGCCGTCGGGAATGTATTCGTAATTGGGCAGATAGGGATTAAAGACCTGTTTCTTCATGTCTTAACTATACCATTGAAAGGAAGGATTCCATGCGCCGAATGAAACGCATATCTTCTTCGATCTTATTCAGCGCACGGAATCTTCTATCATTTCTTTTTCTTGCGGTAGGTGATCCTCACGAAGCGGTTGAGATCTTCTTCGTCGAGGATCTTCATCAGCCGACCCAGGGAAGCCAGCGTCATGTTGTAACGGTGCTTCATGCGGCTGAGCGTCGCGCCCGAGATGTCGTGTTTCATCTTGAGCGCGTTCTGGGAAATGCCCTGTTCTTTCAGCAATTCGAAAAACGGTTCGAAGTCCAGCTGTACTTCATTGGGATCGTTCTGTCTTTTATCTTCTTTCTTCATTTTTAGCCTCCCGGATATGCGTTTCGCTTTATCGAGGATATCCCCTCAACTGCACTTTAATTTGGCATGACCAGCTTTGCATATATCCACATTCGGAACTATGAAGAAAGGTACCGGTAGTCAATAATGAAGGCAAAGGAGGACTTTTTCATGAAAAGAATGATCCTGTTTCTATTTGGCCTTCTTCTGCTGTCGGCAAGAATGGTCGAGGCTTCGCCGTTACTGATGGTTGATGCGGAGGGGATCGTCGACGGTTACGTCGGCGAGAACATCGGCTCGCGCATCGTCGAACTCAGACTGAGCGACCGCAATTACCGCTTTGAAGTGGAAGACGATGAAGACATCAGCGGCTGGTTCGCCAATATCCCCGAAGGTCTGGAAGCATATATTGTCGGACACACCGAAGGAAACATCCACGTGAGCTTTGAAGGAACGCCGCTGGAAGCCAGCGAGGAATTCATCGAGGTGACTGTACCGGATGGCTTCATCATCGATAAGAACGCTGATGATTCGATCGGCAATCTGAGCAACACGCCCTCTGAAAAGGCGATGTATCAGATCAGAGTCAAGACGCCGCTGGCGTACTACGAAAGGGAATCGATCGTCAAGGGCAAGGTCGGCAAGCAACTGACGCCGCAGAAAGTCTACGTGCAGCTGGAGAATACGACCTGCGAGGCTTCGATGATGGGACACGTCTTCGAGAGCCACAACGGCCTGACGCCGAAAGTCGTCGACATCCTCAGCAGCAACGTCGTCGTCATCGAATATACGGGCACGCCGTTAAAGAAGGACAGGAGTCTCATCCATACGATCCTCTTGAACGAAGATCTGAGGTGCGATACGGATCTGATCGTCCCCGATCGGCAAGACGTCCGCTTCGACATCACTGAAGAGGAAGAGACGCCTGTTCCTCCGATCATAGAAGAAAAGCCCCACGTCTTCCCCGTAACAGGGATTGAATGATTTTAGACGGCTTAGAAATAAATATTGAATAAAGACAGATACTCATGACTCCCAAATGAGTTAAATAACGCTCAATCTGTACTAAGAAGATGCTCAGGCATCTTTTTAGTTTTTTATTTAGGTACCTTGACAAATGTTTTGATTGTGCTATATTTAAATTGTCAAGGTACCTAAAGAAAAGGAGGAAAGATATGAAAGAATTTGAAGAAAGAATGAATGGACCGATGCATGGAGAGTGGCCGGAAGGTTTCGGACCCCATGACATGCATCACATGAGAAGACATCACTGCATGAGGCCGATGTGCCCGCCTGAGATCGATATGAACGACCTCGACAGCCTCTTCAGGGCGTGCTCGAGAAAGATGAGACACGAAGCCAGAGGGCGCTTCGGATCGACGCAGGACCGTATCATACGCATCCTGCGCGAAAACGGCGGCACGATGGGCCAGAAAGCGCTGCAGCAATTGCTGGGCGTCCAGCCCGGATCAATCAGCGAGATCCTTTCCAAGATGGAGGAGAAGGAACTGATCGTCAGAAACAGGGATGAGGACGACCGCAGAGCTTCACTGATCTCTTTAAAGAACGACGAGCTTAAGGAAGAGAAGAAGGAATCCTTCTTCAGCGTTCTGAGCGAGGAAGAACAGGAGACGATGAAGGCGCTTCTCAGAAAAGTTCTCGAAAACAAGGAAGAAAAAAGCGAGTAGTCTCCTCGCCCCACAGGCAGCTGCATACCGTAATTATTGTTATTTTGTATGTAATAATTTGATATAGAATAGATGTATGGAGAATAACGCTATGAATAATGAAAATGTATGCTGCCTGTGCGGGGAGCCTCTCAGCAGGTTTGGCAACAAGAAGATCAAGGACGGCGTTCTTTGCCGCAACTGCATCAAGGCAGCCTCGCCCTGGCTGAGCGATGAAGACTACGAAAAACTGACGCTGGAAGCATATAAGGAGCACCTCGCCTACAGAGAGGCGAACCTGGAAAAGCTCAAGGCATTCAGCGCAGAGAAGCAGGTAGAAGGAAAGTATTCCCTCTATCTCGATGAGCAGAAGAAGGAGTTTGTGATCTCCAAGCGCAAGGACTATCTCAAGGAGAATGCGGATGTCGTATCCTTTGACGACATCAAAGAGATCTCGATCTTCGAGGAACCGTATGAGGATACGGAAGACGTGGATATCTGCTTTGACATGAAACTGAACAATCAGCAGATCGATAATATCTATTTCCGAGTCAATGAATTCCCGGGCCTGATCAGGGAAAGCGAAGAGCACCAGAAGGCGATCGACCTCGCTTTGTCCTATCTGGATGCGTTTGAAAACGAAGAAGGCATTGACTTCGAACAGGTGGAAGGAGAATGAATATGAGCGAAAACAGAGGCGGAAGAAAAAAACACATGGTCGAAGGAACAGTTTCCGAGATCAGGAGAAGCCAGCGCGGCATCGGCAGAAAAGTCGGTGAAATGGCTGGAAATGCTCTGACGGCGTTCCGCAGACTTCTGAAAGTAGAGGAAGAAAAGAAATGAAGAAAAAGAAATTCAGTTTACTGAAGTTCCTGATCTTTGCGGTCATCGCATTTCTGGTCTTCAGTTTCGTTCTGAATATGCTGACGCCGAGCACTTCTCCGGCACCGGCGCCCGCGACGCAGGAGACCACACCTGCACCGAGCGAGCCCGAAAAGCCAAACGAAGAGAAGAACAGCTATGAAGGCTTCGGCACGAACAACCTCTCGACGACCTATTCAAGCAACTGGCAGCTTTCCAGCAACGTCGGCAAGCTCGACCTGGCGGTACAGCCGGGCGTCAGAGCAAAACGGACGAACATCATGGGCAGCCAGAGAGATACCGTCACCATCATGGTCTACATGTGCGGTTCGGACCTCGAATCGCAGGCGGCCATGGGTGTGCGTGACCTGCAGGAGATGGACAACGCGAAGATCGCCGACAACGTCAATCTGATCGTCTACACCGGCGGTACGACGAGATGGCACACGGACATCATCTCCAACCGCGTCAACCAGATCTATCAGGTCGTCGGCGGCGGCAAACTGGGCTGTCTGGTGGACAACGCCGGTACGGCTTCGATGGTCGATCCGAATACGCTGACGAGCTTCATCGAATTCTGTACGGAAAACTTCGAGGCCAACCGCTACGAGCTGATCCTCTGGGATCACGGCGGAGGTTCGATCTCCGGCTACGGCTATGACGAGAAGTATCCCAAAAGAGGCTCGATGTCCCTCGCCCAGCTGGACAGTGCACTCACCGCTGCGGGTGTTGAGTTCGATTTCATCGGCTTCGATGCCTGCCTGATGGCGACCACCGAGACGGCGCTGATGCTGGCGGAACACGCGGACTATCTGATCGGCTCCGAAGAGTCGGAACCGGGCATCGGCTGGTACTACACCAACTGGCTCAGCAAGCTGTCCAACAACGTATCGATGCCGACGGTCGAGATCGGCAAGAACATCGCCGACGACTTTGTCAGCACCTGCGCATCGCAGACACCGAACCAGATCGCTACCTTGTCGGTCATCGACCTGGCGGAAGTGCAAGACATCGTACCGCAGGCTCTGACGCTGTTCTCGAAAGAGGCCAACCAGCTGATCGATTCCGATTACCGTACGGTTGCCATGGCGAGAAAGGGCGCGCGTGAATTCGCCGCTGAACAGGCTCTGGACCTCGTCGACCTCGTCGACCTGGCCTCCAAGATCGATTCACCGGAAGCGAAGCAGCTCTGCCAGTCTCTGATGTCGGCAGTCAAATACAACAACACTTCCAGAGGCATCTCCAATGCCTACGGTCTGTCGATCTATTTCCCGTACCGTTCGACCAAATACGTCAATCTGGTGCTGAATACCTATAAGGACATCGACATGAACGAGGAATACTCGGACGTCGTCAGAAACTTTGCAACCTACCAGGCGGGCGGTCAGCTGTCTTCAGGCGGCAGCCATTCGGCTTATCAGTCCTACAACAGCTCCAGCTATTCCAACTACTACGACACCCAGAGCTCCGAAGAACTCATCATGGATGTCCTCAACCTCTTCTTAGGCGGCGGCTACTCCAACCAGAGCAGCTATGACAGCTACTATGGAAGCGGACTGGATTTCCTGTTCGGCGGAAGATCTCTGGAGAGAGTCTGCAAGTACATTGCGGAGAATCACTTCGACGCGGATCTCAACTGGAAAGACGGCAAGATCAGCCTGACGGACGAGCAGTGGTCGCTGGTCGATTCCCTCAAGATGAACATGTTCATCGACGATGGAAGCGGCTATATCGACATGGGCAAGGATTCCATCTACGACATCGAAAACGGCAGCCTGCTGGCACCGGAAGACCTGACCTGGATCGTCCTTTCGACGGACAAGGAAAACTGGGTCTTCGTCCCGTACTACGATCTGTATCAGACGGTTGACGGCGACAACACGATCTACACCGGCAGGATCCCGGTCATGATCAACGGACAGTACGCCAACCTGATTACGATGATCGACGACGAGGAATCGACGGTCGTCGGCTACGTCTTTGACTACATGGAAGACGTCGATGTCGTCGCGAAGGAGCTCAACGAGTTCGCCGAAGGCGATGAGATCGTCCCGGTCTGCGACTACTACAACTACGACGGCAACTTCCTGAGCGGTTTCGAACTTGAAAACAAGCTGGTCGTAAGCGACGGTCTGTACATGGGCGACATGGCGCTCGGCGACTACAAGACGCTGATCTCCTACGAGTTCACCGACATGTACGGTCAGAAGTACTACAGTTCAGCCCTCAAGTAAAAAACCGCTGAATCATTCCATAAAAACAGGAGAACCATACGGTTCTCCTTTTTTCTTGTCTCAAAGAAGAAAGAAGAATAAAAAGCGGGCTTGTGCTACAATAGTCATTAATTATTCATAGGGGGTATATCACATGGCCAGAAGAGATGCGAAAAGGGTGGAAATTCCCGCACTGATGCAGTGCATGATCGACCTGAAGCCGACCAGGAAGGAAAACGAAGTCTACATCGACCGCAAGATCGATGTCACCGAACTGGTTAAGTTCATGGACGAAAAGAAGAGGGAAGGCAAGCGTTACACCTACTTCCACGCTTTCATGACGGCGATCGCCAGGGTCATGTATCACAGACCGAAGCTCAATCGCTTCATTTCCAACCGCCACATGTACGAGCACAACGAGATCCTGCTGTCCTTCGTTGCCAAGATGAGCCTCGACGACAAGTCGGATGAACTGATGCTGGTGATACCGATCGAAGAAAA
>JAEEGL016084502.1_pt1 | contig 13611 bp, 7 predicted proteins | sample 9134231 | NCBI WGS metagenome assembly JAEEGL01 (sample SAMN16246548, study PRJNA631951) | gut metagenome | biome: gut microbiome; feature: rumen; material: fiber-attached | host: Bos | place: Iran: Karaj | collected 2018-10
AAAAAATGAAGGCGAAATAGAAGGAAAAGCAATAGAGATTAAGGATTATATTCCTGCTGGTTTAAAATTTGTTGAAGCAGATAATAAAAATGTTTGGTCAAAAGTTTCAGACAAAGTAATAGTATCTTCTGCAGCTCAAAATAAATTATTAAAACCAGGTGAAACTACAACAATACCAGTAACACTACAATGGGAAAACGGTGAAAATAATTTGGGGCAAAAAGTAAATACTGCAGAAATAAGTAAAGATGAAAATCCATATGGATCTAAAGATATAGATTCTACTCCAGACAATAAGATTTCAGGGGAGGATGATATTGATACAGCTCCAGTAATACTTTCAATTTCAACAGGTGTTGATAAACCATATATTATTTTACCTACAGCAGTTATTACAATTTTAGTAACAGGAACAATACTTATTAAAAAATATGTATTATAATAAATAAAAAATGCTAGTTAAAACTAGCATTTTTTAGTGCAAATCACATAAATTTATTAAATTTGACATTTACAATAAAATCTGAATATGTTATAATTTATGTTGAAAAATGTTTTAAGAGGTGTATATATGAACCAAATATTAGATTATAATCCAAATAAAAATACTAAAACTTCGTCAGGGTCAGACAAAATAGTTAAAGTATTTGCTATTATATTAATAGTATTTGCTTTATGTCTAGTGATAATTGGAATATATAAAATGATGAGTAGTAAATCAACTGGAGATTTACCTACCGAGGAAACTCCAAAAGCTAATATAGAAACAGAACAATTAGAAAACTCATTAATGGTTTCAGTTAGTCATACACAAGCTATAGAAAAAGTTATCTATAGTTGGAATAATGGCACTGAAACAACAAGAAAAGGAACAGGAGCCAATTTCTTAGAGATTGATGTTCCATTACCAGTTGGAACTAATACTATTCATATAAAAGTAATTGATGTCTCAGGTGGAGAAACAGATTATGAGAAAGAAATTGTATCAGAGAATGGTATAGATATTATAAATCCAGTTATAGAAATTGACATTACTACAGAAAAGAAAATCAAAATAACTGCAACAGATGAAACAAAATTAGATTTTATAACATATCAATGGAATGACGAAGAGGAAAAACAACTAAAACCAGAAAATGATGAAAAGAAAATTGAAACAGAAATTGAAATACTAAAGGGAAAAGATAATTTACTAACTGTTAATGCTGTAGATAGTAGCAAAAATACAACAACAAGATCAAAAAAGATCACAGGAGTTACAAAACCTGAAGTTAAACTAACTTTAACAGCTGATAAAAAATATGTTAGTGTATCTATCCAACATGAAAATGGAATTAATGAGGTAACAGGTATATTAAATGGTACTGATTTTAAAGTCGATGGAGTAAAAGATGCTAAAGAGGCAACATTTAATGTTCAGTTGGTAGATGGAAAGAATAATCTAACAGTATTGGCAACTAGTGTAGATGGAACAGAAACAAAAGTAGAACAAGAATTTGTAAATGATTCTAATGTACAAAATCAAAATACTAATACTGACCTTGAAAAGCCAAAAATCTCGATTGATCAAGATTCTACTAATGCAAAAAAAGTTAAAGTAACAATTCTTTATGAGAAGGGCTTAAAATCAGCTATGCTTCAACTAAATGGGCAATCTTTTGATGTAAATAATATAGAAAATCAAAAAGATGTTAATTTTGAATTTGAGATACAATCTGGAGAAAATAAAGTTATAGTTACAGCAGTTGGAATTGATGGAACTACCGGAATATTGGAGAAAACTTTCAATGTAGAATAATGAGAGGTTAGTATGATACAAGAAATATATATTATAGATGATAAAAAAGAACTAATAAATGAAATGGAAGAAGTCTTTAAAAATGAGAAGGACTATAAATTTAAAACGGTTGGTACAGATAATTTGGGTGAAGTTCTTAGAAATATTCCATCTTTAATAATAATAGATGAAGACACAATAGAAGTAGATGCAGTAGAATTGTGCAAGCAAATAAAGAATAACGAAGATAACAAAATTACACCTGTTTTGGTAACTACTTCAAATATGGATAGACAGCATAAACTTGATATTTTAAAAGAGCATGTGGAATTTTATATAAGAAAACCAGTCGATAGAGAATACTTATACTATACTGTTGAAAATATAATATCACTTATCTATACTAATAGAAAAGTAAGTCCTCTTACTGGGCTACCTGGAAATGTTCAAATACAAGCAGAAATGAAAAAAAGACTTTTAAATAAAGAAGATTTTGCTATTATATATTTTGATTTAGACAATTTTAAAGCATATAATGATGTATATGGATTTGCAAATGGTGATGAACTTATTAAGTTTACTGCTCAACTTATCTTAAAACATGTTCATAGCATAGAAAATGGCGATAATTTTGTTGGACATATTGGTGGAGATGATTTTGTAGCTATAGTAGATGAAACAGACTATGATAAAGTTTGTCAGGATATAATTTTAGAATTTGATAATGAAGCTTTAGAATACTATAATGATGAAGATATAGAAAGAGGTTATATAGAAGTTGCAAATAGAAAAGGAATAATAGAACAATTTCCTCTTACTTCAATATCAATAGGAGTAGTTGAGGTTGATCATGAACGATATAAATCAACTCTTGAAATAGGTGAAGTCGGTGCTCAGGTAAAACATATTGCAAAAACTACAATGGGAAGTTCATATATTATTAATAGAAGAAAACATATAGAAAAACTATAAAGAATTATTCTTTATAGTTTTTTTCAAAGTAATCCATTATTCCACAGTAAATCCCCCATGAAAGCTTAGACTGGTATTCTTCATCCTTTAATAGTTCTGATTCTTCAAAATTTGATAAAAAACCGCATTCGACAATTGTTGCTGGAATAGTTAAATGTTCTAAAATGTACTTATTGCTGATAGTTTGTGGTACTCTATCATTATCTTTTTTTATATAAAAGTTTAAATTTTGTTGTATTAGTTCACTTAGTAATTTGCTATCTTTAGAACCATTTTTATAAAATGTTTGCCATCCATAGTATTTATTTTGGCTAATTTTATTAAGATGAATAGATACAAATATTTCACTATTACTAGTTTTTCCAATTTTTACTCTATTTTTCATATCAGATACTTTTTTCTCTCTTAATGTTTTAGAGTCTATATCATATATTCCATTTTCATCTGAACGTGTTAAAAAAACCATACAATTACTGGCTTCCAAAAGTTTTTGCAACTTTAAAACAATTTGTAGATTTATACTTTCTTCAGATAGACCATTTGAATTTTCTGCACCGTTCATCTGGTTTTCCATGTCCAGCATCTAAAGTAATAATATGTCCTGTAATAGGTGTAGAAGAGGTTTGTATAGGATTTGATAATAGTATAGCATTAAAAAGTATAGCAATTAAGATGCAAAATTCTATAAACATAAATCTCTTTTTATTTATAATTATCATAAACATCACCCTAACACAAACGTAGTTTATTATAAAATAAATATGATAAAATTAATTTTTTATGAATAAATATAGTTAAATATGCTTGTAATAATAAATCTAATATTATAGAATATACATAACATATAACACTAGGAAAGGAATATAGTATTTATGAATGATAAACCAATTGGAGTGTTTGACTCTGGACTTGGCGGATTAAATGTACTTAAGGAATTAATGAAATCATTTCCAAATGAGCAATATATTTATTTAGGTGATACAAAGAGATTTCCATATGGACAGAAGTCAAAGGAAACTATTATAAAAATAGCAAAGGAAAATGTCGAATTTTTAATATCTAAAGGATGCAAAATGGTAATCATAGCATGTGGAACTGCTACAAGTCAGGCACTTGATGAACTTAAGGAGCGTTTCGATATTCCTATAATTGGCGTTATAGAACCAACAGTTTTGAATATTAAAGAAAGAATAGGCGATGAGAAAAAAAGAATTGGTATTATAGCAACAAAAGGAACAATAAAAAGTGGCGCCTGGGAAAATGCAATATCTAAAAATATAGATAATATTGAGATTGTTAGCGAACCTGCTCCATTGCTTGCAACAATGGCTGAAGAAGGATGGACTAACAATAAAGTTGCAGAGTATACAATTAAGGAATATATGAAGCTTTTTTCTAATATAGATATACTAATACTAGGATGTACACATTATCCATTATTTAAAGATTTAATGAAAAAAGAGCTTCAAACAGATACTGAAATAATTGATGTAGGAAAAGAACTTGAAAGCTATCTAAAAAAGAATGTAAATCAATATAAATTAGATAATAGCGCAAATACTAATGGAGGATTTGAAATATATTTAACTGACATAGAACAAAACTTTTTGGTAATTGCTTCAAAAATTTTAGATAAAGATATAGATTTTAATACTATAAAAATATTTGATGTTTAATGAAAGTATAAAAAAATAATTATTGTAAAAAATATTCTTAAAATAAATAAGGAGAATATTTTTTTTATGAGAAAAAATAGAAAATTAAATATTTCGGGAACTATACTTAATTCGACTCAACTAGCGTCATATATGGAAAAAATTGCATCAAATTATAGTATACAAAAATATACAAGTAAAGATACTTATCCTATACCGAGTTTAAAACAAGCCTATAATATAATTTTGATGACATATAAAAAACTTTCAGAAGATATGAAATTAGGAATTAAAATTCATTCAGCCGGTGAATGGATTTTGGATAATTTTTATATTATAGAAGAAAATGTTAAATCGATTCAAAAAGAGTTATCTATTAAGAAATATAAAAAAATGTATGGAATAGAAGATGGAAAGTATGCTGGATTTGCAAGAAGTTATGTTTTAGCTAAAGAAATAGTTGCATATACAGATTGCTCTATTGATAAAGATATAATTTATAATTGCCTTGTTTCATATCAAAAAAGAAAAGTATTGGGTATGCAAGAGATTTGGGATTTAAAGATATTTTTAAAGATTGCCTTAATAGCTCAAATTAGTGAAATGTGTGAAAAAATATATATGTCACAATTGCAAAAAGAAAAAGTAGAAAGTATAATAGAAAGAATCATTGAAAAAAAGAACAATGGTTTTCACTTTAATTCCGTAAGGATTATGGATAATAATAAAGATACAAAATTTTCATTTATAGAATATATGTCATTTAGGTTAAAAGAATATGGAAAAGAGGCTATTAAATATCAAAAAGCCTTAGAAAAGGAAGTCGAAAAAATAGGGCTATCTGTATCTCAAGTAATTCAATTAGAGCATTTTAATGTGGCAAATGTGAAAATAACTGTAGCAAATGGTATAAAAAGTTTGAAAGAAATTTCACATATTAATTTTGGAGATATGTTTTCATATATAAATGCTACGGAAGAAATATTAAAAAGAGATCCAACTGAAGTTTACTCATTTATGGATGAAGAGAGCAAATCTTTATATAGACAAAAAATAGCTAAGCTTGCAAACAAAGCAAATGTTTCAGAGGTATATGTAGCAGAAAAAATTATTGAGTTATCAGAAAAACATGCTAAAAATAGAGATGTAAATGAGAAAAGAAAAGCACATATTGGATATTATTTAATAGACAAAGGTATTTTAGAATTAGAGAAAGAATTAGAAATAAAAATAAAAAAGAAAAATACAGATAGTTCAAAATTTTATGTTGGAATTATGACTTTACTGCCACTGTATTTTTCTTTTTGTTTGTCTATCTTAGTAGCAATGAGAAGTAAAAATTTATTTGAGCTATGTTTTGTCTTTTTATTTAGTTATATACCTATAAGCGAAATAATAAATAAAATTGTCAATTATATTTTAAGTAAATGTAGGAAACCCAAAATATTACCAAAGATAGATTTTGAAAATGGTATACCTCCGGAGGCGTCAACATTTGTTGTAATTCCAACAATATTAAAAAACAAAGAAAAAGTTATTGAAATGCTTCGTAAATTGGAGGTATATTATTTAGCAAATAAAAGTGAAAATATATATTTTGCTCTTTTAGGCGATTGTTCAGAGGAAGAATCGGAAAAAATAGATTTTGATGATGAAATCGTAGAAACTGGTAATGTAATGCTAAAAGAATTAAATGAGAAATATAAAACAGAAAAGTTTCCAAAGTTTCATTTTTTATATAGAAAAAGAACATATAGCCATAGTGAGGAGAAATATATAGGTTGGGAAAGAAAAAGAGGGCTACTTGTTACTTTTAATAAATACATTATTGCTAAAGAGTCTAGTAGTTTTCTAGCTAATTCTATAGAAGAGGCTAAAGTACAATTACCAAATATTAAATATGTGATTACATTAGATAGTGATACAAGTTTAGTATTAGATTCAGCTCATAAGCTAATTGGTGCGATGGAACATATTTTGAATAAACCTATTATTAAGAATAATAAAGTTGTAAATGGCTATGGAATAATGCAACCAAGAATCGGCCTTGATTTAGGAATTGCACAAAAATCATTTTTGGTTGAATTATACAGTATGCAGGGTGGAATTGATTTATATTCAAATGCAATTTCAGATATTTATCAAGATCTCTTTGATGAAGGAATTTTTACAGGAAAGGGAATCTATAATGTTAGTGTATATAATCAAATCTTAGAAAATGAAATACCAGAAAACACGGTGCTAAGTCATGATTTATTAGAAGGAAATTATTTAAGATGTGCATTATTAGGTGATGTTATATTATTAGACGGATATCCTATAAAGTACTTATCATATATTAAAAGAAATCACAGATGGGTAAGAGGAGATTGGCAGATAATTAAATGGCTAAATAGCAATAAACTAAATACAATCTCTAAATATAAAATATATGATAATTTAAGAAGAAGTCTGGTAATTATTTTTTCTTTTTTGGGAATAATATTTGGCTGCATATTTAATAGAAAATTAATTGCAATATCAATATTAGCAATTGTTATATCGTATTTACTAGATATAATAAACATTGTATTATTTAAGGAAAGCTATATAGAAGGTGAGATATATGCAGATAAAAAGTATTCGAAAGACTTGGGGAACTTAAAAAAGAGTATTATTAAAATTATTTTGCAGATAAGTTTTTTACCATATGAAGCTATTCAGAATTTTGACGCAATAGTAAGAAGTATTTATAGAATGATTAGAAAAAAGAAGCTTTTAGAGTGGGTAACTGCAGAAGATGGAGAAAAATTAGTAAAATCTAATCTAAAATCACATTATAAAGAAATGATCAGTAATATAATATTTGGAATGGTTTTGCTTATTTTTAGAAATTTTGAAATTAGAATTATTAGTTTATTATGGTTAGTTGGACCATTAATTGCATGGTATATAAGTTTATCGAGAGAGAAAAAATTTAAGATTACAAAACAAGATACAGAATATTTAAGTAATATTGCCTTTAGGACATGGAAATTTTTTGAAACCTATATAAATGAGGAAAATAATTTCCTAATTATTGATAATTATCAAGAAGATAGAGAGAAAAAAGTCGTAAATAGGACATCTTCAACTAATATAGGCCTTTCACTTATTTCCGTAATATCCGCATATGATTTAGGGCTTATTTCATTTAAGAAAGCTAAAGGTCTTATTGAAAAAATTATAGATAAAGTTAATACATTATCTAAATGGAATGGACATTTATATAACTGGTATAATACGAAAACTCTAGAACCATTAAGTCCTAGATATATTTCAACAGTAGATAGTGGGAATTTTGTAGGATACCTCTATATATTAAAACAATTTTTGGTCGAAAATAAAGAAAAAGGAAATTTTGAACTATTAATTCAAAATGTTGATAATTTAATTAATAATACAGATTTTTCAAAACTTTATAATACAGAGAATAAACTATTTTCTGTTGGATTTAATCTAGAAGAAAATAAGCTTACTGATTCATATTATGATTTTCTGGCTTCTGAGGCTAGACAAGCAAGTTTAGTTGCTATTGCAAAAAAAGATATAGAAAGTAGGCATTGGAGTGCATTAAGCCGAACACTTACAAGTTTAAAGGGGTATAAAGGTTTAATATCTTGGTCTGGAACAGCTTTTGAATATTTGATGCCAAATATAAATATAAAATCATATCAAGGAAGTTTAATTGATGAATCTAACAAATTTGCAATAATGTGTCAGATGGAATATGCTAAAAGATTAAATGTTCCATGGGGTATTTCAGAATCTGCATATAATTTAAAAGACTTATATAATAATTATCAGTATAAAGCATTTGGAATTCCATGGCTTGGCCTTAAAAGGGGACTAGATGCAGATATTGTTGTATCTCCATATAGTACATTTTTATCATTAGAAGAGGCAAAAGTTAAAGCAATTGATAATTTAAAAACAATAGAACAATTAGGGGCTTTTGATAAGTATGGATTTTATGAATCAATTGATTTTACAAAAAGTAGGCTAAAGAAAAATAAAAAATATGAAATAATTAAAACTTATATGGCTCATCATCAAGCTTTAATTTTGCTATCTATAAATAATTATATAAATACTAATATACTAAAACAAAGATTTTATAAAAATCCAGAAATTGAATCTGTAGATATATTGCTTCAAGAAAGAATGCCAATTAATATGATTTTAACTAAAGAATATAAAGAAAAGATAGAAAATGAAAAAAGATTAATGGACCCAGGATATTGTGAAAGGGTGATAGAAAAACATCATCCAGTATTTAGAAATCTATGGGTTATTTCAAATGATGAATACAAAATAGTATTAGATGATTTAGGAAAAGGATATAGTGAATATAAAGGAAATCTAATTTATAAATTTAAACCAACTAGTGATATTAATAGAGGAGTAATGTTTTATATAAAAAATGTAAAAACAAATGAAATTTTAAAACCATATGAAGAATCAAAAGTTATTTTTTCACCTGATAAAATTTCATATATAAAAACAGATGGAAAACTAAAGATAAGTACAGAAATAATTGTTGATCCGAATAAGCCCCTAGAAATCAGAAATTTAGAAATTGAAAATATTGGAAATACAGAAGAAATCTATGAACTTATTAGTGAATTAGAGCCGATATTAAGTGAAAAATTGCAAGAATATTCGCATCCGGCGTTTAATAAGTTATTTCTAAAAATAGAAAAAGAAAATGATATATTTTATATAATTAGAAAAAACAGACTAGGAAAAGAAAGCTTATTTTTAGGAGTAACTTTATACACAGATAGTGAACAACTTGTGGATTTAGAGTATGAAATTGATAAGAAAAAGTATTTTGGAAGAAATAAAATTGGAATTCCTGAAGTGATAGAAAACAATGATAAATTTTCGAGTGAAATGATAGAAGTTACAGATATGATTTTAGCCATTAAAAAAACTTTTAAAATTATTCCAGGGCAAAAAATTAGGTTTAGTTTAGCTATAATGCCTTCACTAGATAAGGAATATTTAAAAAACAAAATGGAAAGGCTTCAAACAGCTCAAGATTATACCAGAATATTCGAAATTGCAAAAGCAAGAAGTGAAGAAGAATTGCAGTTTTTGAAAATAAAATCAAAAGAATTAGCTACATTTCAAAAAGTGGCAGATTATATTTTAGCATATGCCCCTAACTATAAAGTTGCCGAAGATATAAATTACAAAAAAGATGATTTATGGAGATTTGGTATATCTGGAGATAATCCAATTATTATAGCAAAAGTAAAAAAGTTAGAGGATATTAATAGTTTAGTTATTATATTAAAATGTTATGAATATTTTAAGTCCAAAGGAATTGCCTTAGATATTGTTATAATTAATGAAGAAGATAACATTTATGAAAAGTATGTAGAAAGCAGCATCATGGAATTGATTTATAAAAAACAAATGCAGTTTCTTATTGGAATTAATGGTGGAATTTTTATAATTCAAAATAATAAGGAAAATAATGATTATATTAAAACAATTTTAATAAAGTCAAAACTAATAATAGATTTAAATAAAACAGACTTAGTTTCTTTTATGGAAAAATTAGAATTAAGAAGATGGAAAAGCTACAAAAAACTTTTAAATAGATTTAAAGTAGGAGATTCAAAAGATATTATTCCTAAATTAGATAAAGAATTAAAGTTTTATAATGGATATGGTGGTTATTCACTAGACGGAAAAGAATATCATATAGCTGTTAATAGAAAAAACAAAACACCAGCACCATGGTCACATATATTAGCTAATAAATTTTTTGGGACTTTATTAACAGAAAACCTAAGTGGATTTACATGGAGCAAAAATAGTAGATTAAATAGACTAACAGATTGGAGTAATGATTCTATTACAAATCCTTCATCAGAAACAATATATGTCGTAGAAGATGATTCAATGTGGACATTAAATAGTGGTGTTAATCCAAATGAAAATTATTATTATATAACATATGGATTTGGATATTCAGAATTTAAAAATACCAATAATGAATTAATTCAAGAAGTAAATGTATTTGTCCCAGAAAATGAGTCATTAAAAATAAATGAAATTAAAATAAAGAATACAGCAAATAGAGATAGAAGTATAAAGATTTATTATTATATAAAGCCAGTATTAGGAGAAGATGAATATTTTACAAATACTAATATAGAGGTTTCAAAAAATGAAAATATGATTTATGCAAGGAATATTTTTTCAGAAAAAGAATTTGAAAAGATAATGTTTGTAACAAGCGACTTACCAATAAAATCTTTTACAGGGAATAAAGATGTTTTTCTTGGAAAAGATGGGCTTCAAAATCCTAGATTTTTGTATGAAAAGCTAGATGGAAAAAATGGATTAGGTAAGAACTCGTGTATCGCAATAGAAATAGACATTGAATTAAAAGCTTTTGAAAAGAAGAACTTTGTAATTATTTTAGGTGAAGTTCAAAATAAGGAAGAGAATGAAACTATTAATAATTTTTTGGAGGCTTCTTATAGAAGCCAAGAATTAAATAATGTTAAACAAAAATGGAACAATATAGTTCAAGTATTGAATGTAAATACACCCTCAGATGGTTTAAATATTCTCTTAAATGGCTGGCTGATTTACCAAACAATTACAAGCAGAATTAATGGAAGGACAGGCTTTTATCAATCCGGTGGGGCTTATGGCTTTAGAGATCAGCTCCAAGATACAATTGGTATGTTATATATAGATTCTAAAATGCTAGAAGAACAAATTTTAAATTGCGCTAGTCATCAATTTATTGAAGGTGATGTATTGCACTGGTGGCATAATGAGACAAAAAGAGGTGTAAGGACTAAATTTTCAGATGATTTATTATGGCTAGTATATGCAACAATTGAATATATAAGCTTTACAAATGATTCTTCTTTCCTAGATAGGCAGATTGAATATTTAACTGGAGAAAAACTATCAGAGCACGAAATAGAAAAATATGATATATATTATAAAAGTGAAAAAAAGGGAACTCTTTATGAACACTGTAACAGAGCTATTCAACTAGTATTAGACAGAGGATTAGATCCATTTCCTAAAATAGGATGTGGTGATTGGAATGATGGTTTCAGCACAGTAGGGATAAATGGAAAAGGTCAAAGTATATGGCTAGGTTTTTTTCTATATGATATTTTAAGTAAATGGATAGGATTTTGCAAAAATAGAAAAGATAAAATTTATGAACTATATGAAAAAATATTAGAGAAACTTAAAAAATCTTTAAACAGTGAAGGCTGGGATGGTAGATGGTATAAAAGAGCTATTACAGATGATGGAGAAGTAATAGGCACTATTAATTCAGATGAAGCAAGAATAGATAGTTTGTGTCAAAGTTGGGATGTAATTTCAGATGCGGCAGATAATGATAAAAAATATATTTGCATGGAATCTGTAAAAAACAATTTAATAGATTATGAGAATCAGATTATTAAACTATTTGATCCACCATTTGAAAATAGTAGAATCAAACCTGGGTATATAAAAGGATATAAGCCAGGAATTAGAGAAAATGGGGGTCAATACACTCATGAGTGTTGTTCTTGTGGACAGTTTTTGGCAAATATGCTTGAAATCAAGCCAAAGTAAGAAAATGTACACAACAACAATACACCTATAAAATATTGATACTCTTACATATATATTACGAAAAAGTTCCGTAAACGGAAAAAATTCGTAATGAAAAACAATATTATCCTTAAAAAGTGTCGAGCAAAATGGTTAAAAAGTGTCGAATGAAAAACTTGAGAACATATAAAATACTCAAAATTTGCACAACGAAATAGTCAAAAAATGCACAATACATATTGAATAAATTTATAAAATTCCGATAACATTTGACAAATGGCGAAAAAAATGCTAAAATATTACTATAATATGAATAAAATGCAAAAATAATCATAAAATAGTAATAAAGAGGTGGGTAAAATGAATTGCTATAATATGGTGTTAGAATATATAAATAAGACTGAAAAAGGAATACCAATTTTTATTGAAGAAATCAAAGAATACATTATTAAATTTTATAATGAAAAAGATAAAGAAAAGGTTTTTAATAATGTTAAAGCAATTTTAAATAGAATGAATAAAGAAGGCATAATAGAAACAGCATATAAAGGTATTTATTATATTCCAAATGAAAACATATTTGGTAAGATGCTATTAGGAAATAGACAAATTATTCAGTATAAATATATAATGGACAAAGATGGAAATGTAAAAGGATACATTACTGGAGCTAAACTTTTTAATGAAGCTCATTTAACTACACAAGTTCCAAACATTATAGACATTGCAACAAATGAATGTAAAAACTTTAATAAATATGAAAACAAAAACTTAAATGTTATAATCAGAAAACCCAAAATAGTAATAAATAATGAAAATTATAAATATCTGCAATTATTTGACTTAATAGAGAATAAAGACAATATAGGAATTGAAGTAGATAATGCAGATGAAATAATTTATAATTTCATTGAAGAAAATGATTTGGATTTTGAGAAGATAATTAAATATGCTATGGATACAAAAAGTAGAACTGTTATTAATAAAATACTTGTCCTAGCAAGATAGGAGATTAAAATGAATTTACATTTGAATAAAGAACTATTTAGAGAGTTTATAGATAACTTAAATACAAGAACTGGTATAGACTCAGACATTATTGAAAAAGATTATTATGTATGTACAATATTGAAAGAGTTATCGAAAAATCAAGATGAGTTGCAGGCATATTTTAAAGGTGGAACAGCAGTATATAAAATATTAGATACAATGAATAGATTTTCAGAAGATATAGACTTAACAGTAAAAGTTCTTCCTGAACAATCAAATACTAAAAATAAAAATAGATTAAAGGAGTCAGCGCTAGGTTATGAAATAGAAGGTTTAGAATTATCAAAAGATGAGTGTATTGATAATAAAGGAAGTGTTACTGGAATATACAGATACAATTCTATTTATGATACTAGTAAAGATCCACTACATAGAGCAGGAATTATACAAGTAGAAGCAACATCTTTTACTGTTAGTGAGCCATATAAAAGATATAATATTGAGCCACTTATATATAAACTAGCCAATGAAAGTGAAAGAAAGATATTGAAAGAGCAATTTGAAATATCAAATTTTGATATAAACATTATTAAGCTAGAAAGAATGTTT